>Ga0209064_1003199_pt1 | contig 15150 bp, 11 predicted proteins | sample Inofromicrocosms_FD_187498 | JGI IMG/M metagenome (GOLD analysis project Ga0209064, IMG submission 187498) | Mouse cecum microbial communities from Vienna, Austria - Inoculum for glucosamine and mucus D2O microcosms (SPAdes) (version 2) | ecosystem: Host-associated > Mammals > Digestive system >... | reverse complement strand
GCCGTTCTCAAAAAAATTTATGTCGTCGCCTAAAAAAGTCATTTGAATATGATAGCCGACAACTAAAATACTGAATAGAAATCTCGCCAATTCAACTAAATTGTTTCTTTTAGTCATTTTAGCCTCCGTAAAAAAAGCGTGTTCCATTGAGAAACACGCCGAAAAACGCACCTCTCAATGTTGCTACACATTGTCCATATAAAGGCGAGAGAATAAATTTTTACCAAATAGTATTCCCTTATACGGACTATTAAAATGTGTAGTAGAAATAGTATAGCAAATTATTCAAAAAAAGCAAACAGTATAATGCTTATAAATGCTAACTTTTCAGTAAATGGCAGATAGGCGTGAGCTTGTCTTGACAAGCGCGCGGCTTCGCCGCGCGCGCTTCTTTGCAAAAAATAAAAGCAACCTAAACTATCACAAAAAGTGGTTCGTTTTAGGTTGCTATTGGTGGGAAGAGGTGGATTCGAACCACCGAAGTCGTAGACGTCAGATTTACAGTCTGATCCATTTGGCCGCTCTGGAATCTTCCCTTATTTAGTTGTGGTTTACCGATGGAGCCGGTGGCAGGAATCGAACCTGTAACCTGCTGATTACAAATCAGCTGCTCTGCCAGTTGAGCTACACCGGCAAGGGTGGTGCCTTGGGGTGGAATCGAACCGCCGACATATGGATTTTCAGTCCACCGCTCTACCAACTGAGCTACCAAGGCATTTGCCTTTTTCAAGGCATAAGCCTCATTCCTCGGAATGAGGCTTTTGTTTGGCGACCCGAAACGGGCTCGAACCGTCGACCTCCAGCGTGACAGGCTGGCGCTCTAACCAACTGAGCTATCGGGCCAAAATATTGCGTGGAGCTTCCCGCGATTCCTTGAAAGTGGTGGGCCTTCACGGACTCGAACCGCGGACCAGCCGGTTATGAGCCGGCAGCTCTAACCAACTGAGCTAAAGGCCCGTAAATACGGGAACAACCGCAACGCTTGATTATCATATTATAAATAGCGAAAAAAGTCAAGTGTTTTTTGCGTGATTTCTAAAAATTCAGTACAAAATTTTTTCGACGAAAACGGATACGCTTTCTCTGTTTCAGACAAATTTCGTCAAGCGTTGTATGTTACAATTTTTCTATGATACAAACGTAGCGGAGGGGCGACAATGGAACTGAAAATGAACCGCAGGGGTGACGATTTGTACGTTTATATGACGGGAGAATTGGACGAGCATTCCGTGTCGAAGGTGCGGGAGGAAGCAGACAGTGCGATAGACGACAATGCGGGGCTTTCGCGTGCAATTTTCAATCTGGCGGGTGTTAAATTTATGGATTCGACGGGTATCGGGTTTTTGATCGGAAGATATAAAAGATTGCAGAAGTACGGTATGGATATGTGTCTTGAAAACCCCAATGCGAATGCGGACAAAATTCTCGAACTGAGCGGGATTTATTCCCTTATGCCCAAGATTTAGGTGATATATGAACGAAATGCAACTGAAATTTTTATCCCGTTCGGAAAACGAAATTTTTGCGCGCAACGCCGTAGCGGCGTTTGTTTTGCCGCTGAATCCGAGTTTAAGCGAAATTTCGGATATTAAAACTGCCGTTTCGGAGGCGGTAACCAATGCCATCGTACACGGCTACCGCGGCGACGAAGGGTGGATCGTACTTAACTGTAAAACGGACGGAAACAGCCTACATATCGAAATTTCCGACAGCGGAAGGGGAATCGAAGACGTTGCCGAGGCGCAGCAGCCTTTTTTTACTACGTTGGCGGGAGAGGAGCGTTCGGGAATGGGCTTTACCATCATGCAGACGTTTATGGACGATTTTGCCGTCCGTTCGGCTACGGGGGCGGGTACGACGGTAACGATGAGGAAGGACTTCGGCGCGAAGGCGGAAGCAGATGCTCGATGAAAAGGAGACGCTTGCGCTTCTGCGCCGCGCAAAGGCGGGGGACAACGAGGCAAAGGAAACGTTACTTACCCACAACACCTCCCTTTTAAAGAGTATACTAAAACGCTATCTTAATAAAGGTGTGGAATACGACGATTTATTCCAACTGTCGAGCATGGGCTTTTTAAAGGCAATTGCGGGCTTCGACGAGAGCTTTGGTGTGCGCTTTTCTACCTATGCCGTGCCGATGATTGCGGGAGAGATAAAGCGTTTTCTGCGAGATGACGGCAGTGTCAAGGTGTCGCGCGCCATCAAAAAGACGGCGCGGGAACTCAATCGCTACATCGAAAATTATTCCGCCGCGCACGGGGTACAGCCTTCGGTGAAAGAGCTTGCGGCGGCGTTTTCCATGGACGAGGGAGAAGTGGTGTTTACACTCGGCTCCTCCCGTATGCCTGTATCTATCTACGAACAAGGAGAGTATAAGGATGAAAAGTCGACGACGCTTGAAGAAAAGTTGCCGTCGAAGGATAATCAGGACGAGCTTATCGACCGTATGGTACTGAAAGCCGCCATTGCAAAGCTGCCCGAGCGGGAACGAAAAATCGTGATTTTGCGCTATTTCCGCGATATGACGCAGAGCGAGGTCGCCAAGGCGATCGGTGTTTCACAGGTGCAGATTTCCCGCATCGAAAGCCGTATTTTAAAAGACTTTAAAAAAGAATTCGCGTAAGAGCGGAGGTTCGAATCCACTTTGGTTTAGCAGAGGGGATTCGAACACGGGATTCTTCGTTTTGCTTTGAATGACTATAGGCGGATGGATGTGCTTAAGAGTGTAGCGAAGAATCTTTTGGGATTAAGAAACGCCGCCCGTTACGGGCGGCGTTTCTTAATCTTAATTATTAATGAATGAAATTCATTTTTACGTTTTTTTTCGTTTCCGGCACGGCGATTCCTGCTCTCTTGCCCGCTTCGATGCACTTTAAGATCCAAGCCATGTTAATTGCAAGATTTTGCATCGTCTGCATTCCTTCCAAATCCTGCACGGTCTCTTCCGGTGCGGTGCCGTGGATCATGTTCCAATACGTAGATGAAACTACGGGCATCTGCGATATGGTCAAATGCTTGCAGACGGCGTCAAGCGTAGCCGTTGTGCCTGCGCGCCGTGCGGAGGCGATGACCGACGCGGGTTTGTGCTGAAACTCCGCTCCGCCGGCATAGAACAGTCTGTCCATCAACGAAAGAATGCGTCCCGAGGGGTGCGCGTAGTAAACGGGCGTGCCAAACACGAAACCGTCCGCCTGCTTTGCTTTCTCGATCCATTCGTTGACACAGTCGTCGCCGAACACGCATTTTCCGCCGTTTGCGCCGCGGCATCCGCTACAACCGATACAGTCGCGTACGGGTTTACTGCCGCTCTGCAGAATTTCAGTTTCGATTCCTTCCGCGTTCAGCGTCTTTGCAATTTTCGTAAGGGCGGTAAAGGTGCAGCCGTTGGCGCGGTGACTTCCGTTAAACAATAAAACTTTCATTTTTTCACCTTTTACAAATCTCAAAAAAGCAGGATTGAGAACAATCCTGCTTTTTTTCGGTTTTACCAACGATCAGTCTTTGCCTGCCATCTTCTTATAGCCGGCAAGACGCTGTTTCGAGCTTTCTTCCGTCTTCTTGAAGAGCTCTTCCGCAACCTCGGGCTGGGTCTTTTTCAACGAAGCGTAACGCGTTTCACCCAAGATGAACGCCTGATAGTCGCCCGTCGGGTCTTTGCTGTCGAGGGTGAAAGGATTCTCGCCCTTATCGGCAAGCTCGGGATTGTAACGGTAGAGCTGCCAATATCCGCAATCGACCGCCGATTTCTCTTCTGCCTGCGACTTGGTCATGTTGATACCGTGGTTGATGCAGGGAGCGTAGCAGATGATGAGCGAAGGTCCGTTATAAGCTTCCGCTTCTTTGAGCGCTTTCACAAGCTGAGCTTTGTCCGCACCCATTGCGCACTGCGCAACGTAGACATAGCCGTAGCTTGCCGCAATCATGCCCAGATCCTTTTTCTTTACGCGCTTGCCGCTTGCCGCGAACTTCGCAACTGCGCCGATAGGGGTGGACTTACTTGCTTGTCCGCCCGTATTGGAGTAAACTTCGGTATCGAGGACGAGCACGTTTACGTCTTCGCCGCTGGCGAGCACGTGGTCGAGTCCGCCGTAACCGATATCGTAAGCCCAGCCGTCGCCGCCGATGATCCAGAAGGACTTCTTGACGAGGCAGTCTTTGTCTGCGTAAATTTCTTTTTCAAGCGCGTCGCATTCACAACCGCAATCCTTGCATTCTTCAATACATTTTAAAAGTGCGGCAGCTGCGGTCTTGCTTGTTTCGGCGTCGTCCATACCGTTGATCCACGCTTGGCAAGCAGCTTTGCCTTCCGCCCATTCCGTCCAAAGGTCGGCGAGCTTTTCAATCTTTTCTTTCAGGGTCGCGCGGCGAGCCTTGTACGCAAGCTGCATACCGTAGCCGAACTCCGCGTTGTCTTCGAACAGGGAGTTCGCCCAAGCGGGACCGTGTCCCTGCTTGTTGGTGGTGTAGGGGCAGGTAGGGGAGGAGCCGCCGTAAATGGAGGAACAACCCGTAGCGTTTGCAACGATCATTCTGTCGCCGAAGAGTTGGGTTACGACCTTGACGTAAGGCGTTTCGCCGCAGCCTGCGCACGCACCCGAGAATTCGAAGAGCGAAGGGGTGAACTGCGATTTCTTTACGTCCGCCATCTTCACGTCCTTGAGGTCTGCTTCGGGCAGGTCTATCGCGTATTCCCAATTCTTTGCTTCCTCGGCCTCGAGTTCTGCAAACGGGGTCATGACGAGAGCCTTGTTGCCCTTCATGCCGGGACAGACTTCCGCACAGACACCGCACCCCATACAATCGAGCGGGCTGACCTGCATACGGTATTCGTAACCGGCAATGCCCGTAGCGGGCTTCGTTTCGAATCCTGCGGGTTTGTTCTCGCCGACTTTAACAAGGGCGGGACGGATGCATGCGTGAGGGCATACGAACGCGCACTGGTTGCACTGGATGCAGTTTTCCTTGATCCACTTGGGAACCATAACGGCAACGCCGCGCTTCTCGTACTTCGTGGTGCCCGTAGGAACGGAACCGTCTGCGTTGAACGCGGAGGAGGGGAGCTTGTCGCCTTCCAGTGCGAGAATGGGAGCAACGACCTTTCTGAAATAATCGTTGTCGGCAAGCGAGATCATGTCCGCGCCTTCCTTCGTGGTCGCCCAATTTGCGGGGATGTCGATCTTAACGAGGTTTTCCTTAGCGGAGTCGATCGCATTGTAGTTCATCTGGACGATTGCATCGCCCTTTCTTGCAAAGGACTTGTACGCCATTTTCTTCATGAGCTCAACGGCTTCGGCGTAGGGCATGATCTGCTCGTTAATGAGGAAGAATGCCGACTGCAAAATAGTGTTCGTTCTGCCGCGCAAGCCGAGTTTTGCGGCAATCGAAATTGCGTCGATCACGTAGAGCTTAGCCTTCTTCTTGGCAAGGGCGTTCTTTACTTTTGCAGGCAGGTTTTTGTTTAACTCTTCCACGCTCGTCCAAGGCGCGTTCAACAGGAATGCGCCGCCTTCCTTCAAATCGCTTACCATATCGTAACGGATGACGTACGAAGGGTTATGGCAGGCGATGAAGTCCGCCGCGTCGATGAGATATTCGCTCTGAATGGGGGTTTTACCGAAACGAAGGTGCGAAACGGTAATGCCGCCCGATTTCTTGGAGTCGTAGAAGAAATACGCCTGTGCGTACATATCGGTGTGGTCGCCGATGATTTTGATGGAGTTCTTGTTCGCGCCGACCGTGCCGTCCGAGCCGAGCCCATAGAATTTACAGGAAGTGGAGCCTGCGGGAGCGGCGTCGAACTTTTCGGAGAAGTCGAGGGAGGTGTTTGTAACGTCCTCGTAGATTCCGACGGTGAAGTGATTCTTCGGCTGCTTCGCTTCGAGATTCTTGTATACGGAAAGCACCATCGAGGGGTTGAATTCCTTGGAGCCCAAGCCGTATCTGCCGCCGACGACGTCGATGTTCTTCAAGCCCTTTTCAAGCAATGCCGTGCACACGTCGAGATAGAGAGGCTCGCCGAGGGAGCCGGGCTCTTTCGTTCTGTCGAGAACGGCAATTTTTGTGCAGGTTTTGGGAATTGCTGCAATAAACGCGTCTGTAACGAAGGGGCGGTAGAGGCGGACCTTGATCAAACCGTATTTCTTGCCCTGCGCGTTGAGCTTGTTGATGCTCTCTTCCACAGTTTCCGCACCCGAACCCATAATAACGATAACCTCTTCCGCCTTGGGATGACCGACGTAGTCGAAGAGGTGGTAGTTTCTGCCCGTGAGAGCGGAAACCTCGTCCATCATTTCCTGAACGATGGCGGGCGTGGCGTTGTAGTAATTGTTCGCTGTTTCCCTGTTCTGGAAATAGGTGTCGCCGTTCTGCGCCGTACCCTTCTGAACGGGGTGCTCGGGATTGAGCGCGCGTGCCTTGAACTCGGCAACGTCTTTGGCAAGCCCCTTTTTGTCGAAGATTTTCTTCATTTCGTCGTAGTCGATGGCGTCAATCTTGGAAACCTCGTGCGAGGTACGGAAGCCGTCGAAAAAGCTGATGAAGGGAACGCGAGAGCGGAGGGTGGAAAGGTGCGCAACCAGCGCCAGATCCATAACCTCCTGCACGGAGCAGCTTGCGATCATCGCAAATCCCGTTTGGCGGCAAGCCATAACGTCGGCGTGGTCGCCGAAGATGTTGAGGGAGTGCGCTGCAAGTGCGCGCGCCGATACGTGCATGACCATCGGAAGCAGCTCACCCGAAATTTTGTACATATTGGGAATCATTAAAAGAAGTCCCTGAGAAGCGGTGTACGTCGTGGTAAGCGCGCCCGCGGAAAGGGAGCCGTGAACGGCGCCCGCTGCGCCGCCTTCCGATTGCATTTCTGCAATGCGGAGCTTTTGTCCCCACATGTTTACGCGGCCTTGCGTCGCCCACTCGTCCGCCGATTCCGCCATGGGGGACGAAGGGGTGATAGGATAGATGGCAGCCACTTCGCTGAATGCATAAGCAACGTGGCTTGCGGCGGTATTGCCGTCAATGGTCATCTTAGTCATCAAACAACCTCCAAAAATATAATTTTACAAATTTTTTTCGCGCGGAAAAACAACGCTTGTCCCGCGTCCTTTTTATTATAACGAATTTTTTCACGAAAGTCAATAGCGAAATAATAAAAAGTTACCGTTTCTGCAAGGAAAAACGATAAAAAACGTTGACTTTGCGGATTTTCTATTATACAATAGGAAAAAAGCGAATCGATTTGCAGGCGCTACCGAGTGTCTGCAAATGCAAACGGCATTTTACTTATATCGTCAGGTCTTGGAAGATATAAGCAAGGTGTCGTTTTTTTTCGGAGAAATCATGAAAAGGTTTTTAAAAAGCATTGCGCCGGTCGAGTGGGTTATCTGGGGCGCAAGCGTCGCGTCCGTAACCGTAAGTTTCTTTGCCTTCCGCAATACGCAGTATCTACGGGTTTATCCATTGGAGTATGATGAAGAAGTGGCAGGAGCGCAAAGAGGAGGAAGAAGGGTAACTTTTGTTTTTATATCGTTTGTAGCCCCGTGATTCGGGGCTTTTTTCTATACGCAGTATTCGAAGAACTCAAACGGAACCACATTCGGTTTTTACATAGAATAGTCTTTACATAAAGATAATGTGGAAAGGTTGCGCCGAAGATCATAAACCTAAATAACGGCAACCGCCGATAGATCTTGATTGCTCTATCGGCGGTTTTATATTGTAATTTTATGCTTCGCTAAATTGAAATTTATATTAGGTTGGATATGCACAACTGAAAGTATAAATGTAACTATCAAAACTAATATTCATTTTATATTTTTTGAATTGCGATTTCTTTTTTATCTTAAAGCCATTATTTGTAAGTAATCTATTTGATGCAATATTATCTTGTGCAACTTCCGCAGTTATTTCAATGCCACCATTGTTGCGTATCCAAGTAACGATTAAAGTCAACAGTTCTGAACCAAATCTTTTTCTCCAATAGTTCTTATGAATACAATATCCTATATCAAATATTTCCTTTTTTTCGTCAGGGAAAATGCAAGCAGAACCTATTATCTCATTAGAACCGTTTAGCACAACCGTTAAATAATATCCGTCGGGATTATTTTCAAGACCATCAAGTGCTTTTTGGAAATCGCTATCAACATATTCCACCGTCGGGTCGCTCATATATTTGCCATTCACTTTGTCAAACCACATTTCAGTAAGATATGGCAGGTCTTTTTTTTGATAATTCCGTACAGTTATTCTTGAAGAAATAAGTGGCTTCTCTATTAGCATTTTGAATGCTCCCTGTTAAATTACTGTTTATCGCACAATCATTATAACATATTTATTGCGACAAAGCAACGGAAAGAGCGGCTTACTATACTTGCAAGCCGCTCTTTTTACTTATTGCCGAGATAAAAAGTAAATCCGAACCGCTCACTTGTAACAAGTAAACAATTCGGATTATACTCTTTTGGTGCATCCTAAGAGGCTCGAACTCCTAGCCTTCGGTTCCGTAGACCGACGCTCTATCCAATTGAGCTAAGGATGCAAAACATTCAAACGAGATTCCCTAAGGAATCGCAAACTATTATAATCCATTCCTTTCCTTTTGTCAAGGAATTTTGCCATAGAAAAGCGGTTATCCACAGAAAAATTTTCATTGTGGATAATATTTCAGAAAATTCGTGCAAAAAGTGGATAATTTTGTCGATTTGTGGAGAATTTGCGCGAAATTGTGGATAACTTTTTCGAACTTTTTCCGTTTCGGCAAAATCGGGGGCTTCTAAAAAGCGCTTTACGGTGGGGATTGTTGACAAACTTTTGTTTCGGACAAGCTATATTTATGAATAAATTTCGAAAATTATTCCCGCGCATTTAAAAAATCCGTATCGCCTAAAATCGACGCAATCCGACACGATTATCGCGTTTTCGACCTGTGAAAGTCGCTATAATTTCTTTCACGGTATGGTCGTTTATTGGGAGTACGCATTTGCGGAAAACTTCATTCTCGACGGATTGCTCGTCTATCTCGCCCTGAAATGCGCCCGCGCGAGGGTATCGCCGTGGCGGTTGCTGCTTGCGTCGGGCGTGGGGGCCGCGGAGGCGGTGCTTTTTCCGCTTCTGTCTTTTCCCGTATGGGGGGCTTATATCGTTAAAATTGCGGGCGGACTTTTGATCGCGGTGATTGCAGTCGGGCGCGAACGTCCGAAAACCTATTTTGTTACTGTTGCCGCCTTTTTTCTTTTGACCTTTGCGCTCGGCGGGCTGCTGGTCGCGGCATATTCCTTTTTTGGCGTGGAGTACGAACAGGGGAACGGGTTTTTTGTCGAGCGCGCGCCCGTCGGGCTTGTACTCGGTGCGGCCGGGGTGTTCGGAGTGTGCGTAGCTCTTGCGGCAAAGGCAGTTTACCGCTATCGGCGTTTGAAACGAAACCTCATGCCCGTTACGCTTTCGTCCGAAAAGAAACGCGTGCGCGTTACGGGCTTTGCCGACAGCGGAAATCTGCTGCGCTACCGTGGAAAGCCCGTGTCCGTTATATCTGCAGTTACGGCGCTTGCGCTGTTCCGCGGGGAAAAGGAGGCGGGAAGAATCAGCGTAACCACGGTAAACGGCACGGCGGAAAAGCCCGTGTTCGTCTGCCGCATGGAGGTGGAAATCGGATCGAAACGCATTCTTGCACCCGAAGCGTACGTTACCGTAGGAGACGTGGACACCAAAGATTACAAGATAATTTTGCATACCGCAATGACGGAGGACGGTTATGAAACTCTTGACGGCACTCAAAGAATGGCTGCAAAAGCTGAGAGGAAGCGAAAACGTCGTAAATTACTTATGCGGAAGTGAGGCTTTGCCTCTGCCCTTATCGAGCGAAGAGGAAGCGGAAATGCTGCAAAAGCTGGAAGAGGGAGAGGACGCCGAAACGGTAAAGGCGAAGCTTATTGAGCACAATCTGCGCCTCGTCGTATATATCTCGCGCAAATTCGAAAATACGGGCGTCGACGCAGACGATTTGATCTCCATCGGAACCATCGGGCTCATCAAGGCAATCAACTCCTTCCGCACGGACAAGAATATCAAACTTGCGACGTATGCTTCGCGGTGCATCGAGAATGAAATCCTCATGCACCTGCGCCGTACGGTCAAGTTGAAAAGCGAAGTTTCCTTCGACGAGCCTCTGAACACCGATTTCGAGGGGAACGAGCTATTGCTTTCGGACGTGCTCGGCACAGACAGCGATACGGTGTACGGCGGGATCGAATCGGGTGTGGAAAAGGAGCTTCTCGCCGAGGCTTTGAAAAAGCTGCCGGACCGGGAACGAAAAATCATGTATATGCGTTTCGGGCTTGGAGGCAGGGAGGAAATGACCCAAAAGGACGTCGCCGACCGCCTCGGTATTTCCCAAAGCTATATTTCCCGTCTTGAAAAAAAGATTATCGAACGTTTGAAAAAAGAAATTTCCAAACTCGTTTAAAGTCCTTTTTCTTTGCGGTATTTTTGAAAATGGTATAAAAAAGTGGGGCGTTTCCAATGCAGGAAGTTCGCCGCTTGGTCTACGCTGATGCTTTTGTCAAGGCATTGGCGGACAAGCGCGTCGAACTCGGGCGGATACGCCTTTTTCGGTCTGCCGAATTTGACGCCCGCGCGTTTGGCGATGGCTATGCCTTCCGCCTGCCTCGCCCGTATATTGGTGCGTTCGTTTTCGGCGACGAAGGACAGCACCTGTAATACGATGTCCGAAATGAATTTTCCGACGAGCGTTTCGCCTTTGTCGCGCGTGTCCAAAAGGGGCATATCCAAAACGAGAATGTCTGCCCCGATTTTTTTGGTGATAGTGCTCCACTCTTCGATGATCGCGCGGTAATTCCGCCCGAGGCGGTCGATTGATTTGATAACGAGCAAATCTCCCCGTCTGAGTTTGGCGATCAGGCGTTTGTAGGAGGCGCGTTCGAAATCTTTTCCACTCTTTTTGTCGCGAAAAATAAGCTTTTCCGGGATTCCGAATTTACTGAATTCCTCAATCTGGCGGGACAGGTTCTGGTCTGCGGTGGATACTCGTGCGTAAGCGTAGGTCATTGATTTACTCCTTAAAAATAATTTTTCCGTAAGAATACCATAAAGCGCCGTAACGTGGTGCGGAAATAATTTTTAATCAATTTCATTAAGGAATTTAACAAAAATGTGATATTTTTCCGCCGCACGGCGGTTTTTTTTGACAATCTCGGGGCGTTTCGGAGGTTCGAAGTGCCCGTCGGATGGGAAAATATTTAAAATTTACGTTATTTTCTTGACTTGCGATACACAAAAAGTTATAATAAATACTGAATAGTTACACGATTTGCATCAACCGAGAGAATGTGAGAAATCGGAGGGGATTATGGCGCAAAACGAACGGCTTATTGCGAAAATGCTGTTAGAACAGAAAACGGATCTCGTAACGAGCGCGACGGCGTACGAAAGTTCGTCCGTCGGAAGTTACGAATTTCCGAAAACGAGCTTTGCGGCGAAACCCGCAAAGTTTTTTCCCGATGCCGTTACAACGCAGTTCCCCGGTGATCGGGCGCTTGCCGCAACCTTTAACGCATCGCTCGTCAGAAACGTTTACCGCGCAGTCGGCGAGGAGGCGCACGCGGTAACGCCGTACGGCGGCTATCTCGTAACCAACGATTTCCGTCGGGAAAACATTTCCGACGACTGCTTTTATACCGCAAAATATTCGGAAGAAAAAATCAAGGGGCTCGTACTCGGCAGGCATCCCGTCATGTTCGAGGACGTTGCTTCGGACGATGCACAGGAGGCGTTTCAGCGGCGCGCGTTTGCGGAATCTGTTTTAGCCGCCGCGCCCACGTTTTACCTCGTAAAATCTGTTGAGGACGCGGAGAGGTGCGCCAAAGAGTATCCCGAGCGGCTGTGGGCGGGTTCGGCTTCTTCGCCCGAGGAAGCGGCAAAGTATTTGTTCGCGGGCTGCTCGTTCGTATATTTGAAAAGTGATTTCAAAGCGGAGCTCGACGGCTATCTTTCCGAGCGGACGTCCGCGTACCGCGCGGCGTATAAGGAATACCGCGAGGGCGGTCTTACGCTGAGCGAGTTCGATCGCAGAAAGCGCAGCTTCGAAATTTTCGACGAGGGGATTCTGGACGCGGCGTGCGACCGTATCGTCGGCGCGCTCCGCGCCATGAAAGAGGCGACCGAGGCACAGGGCGAATTTGCGTCGGTTGCCGATGACAGGGACGCGAAATTCGACGAGTTGAATCACCAAAAGCTTGCGCGGGCAGCGGCGCGACAGTCCGTCGTTTTGTTAAAGAACGAGGGGTCGGTTTTGCCGCTATCGACCAACACGAAGGTGGCGGTCATCGGCGAATACGCGGAAAACGCCGATTATTCCAACGAGTTTTACGCTACCCGACCGACGGCGGAGGCGCTGCCCTTTGAGGCGGTGAAAGAGTACGAGCTGACGACGGTCGGTTTTACTGCGGGCTATCGCCGAGGGGAAACGGGCAGAACCGACCTTATGGCAAACGCCTTCAATCTGTCGAGGGACGCCGACCTTGCGCTAGTCTATCTTTTTGTGCCGAGCGGAGAGAAGCGGCTTCCGCGCGAACAGGAGGAACTGCTTGAAATATTATTCCGCGACAGAGTGCGCGTCGTAGCCGTCGTCGACTCGGACGGCGTGCCCGATCTCGGTTTTGCGGACAGATGTCAAGCGGTGCTTTTGACTGCGCGCGGCGGACAGGAAATTCATCGGGCGGTGCTCGATATTGTTACGGGCGCGGTTTCGCCCTCCGGTCGCCTGACGGAGTCGGTGGGCTTTACGGCGGAAAACGGACAGTCGGCGGTTGCCTATCCATTCGGCTTCGGGCTAACTTATACGAGCTTCGAATACAGAAATTTAAAAATCAACGACGACGGCGTAAGCTGCACGGTGTTAAACACGGGCAATTGCGACGCTTACGCCGTTGTACAGTTTTACGTGCGTAAAACAGGCTCGGCGGTATTCGGTGAAAAGACGCTGCGCGGCGTGCAAAAGGTATTCGTCAAACAGGGCGACGGCGCGCGCGTGGAGATTCCTTTCGACAAAAATACTTTCCGTTATTATAATGAAAAGAAGAAACGCTATTGTATCGACGGCGGAGAGTACGAGATTTTCGTCTGTCAGAACCGCCTTGTTGAAGATCTGACGGGCAAAATCACCCTTTCCGACTACGCCGAAAAACCCAAGGCGAAAAACGAAATCGTAAAGCAATATACGCAGGATGAGGAGCCGCAGTTTAGCCCCAACAAAAAGGATGGCGGCGAGTTCAGAGAAAAGAGGGGGATTTCCTTCGGGATCAAGTTGTTCCTTGCGATCGTTTTGGCGGTTTACAGCTACGGCGTTCTGGCGGTGTTCGCTGCAGGGCTCCTTGTCCCTGTGGACGACCCGTTGCTGCACTTCGGTATCATCGGCGGGGTTGCCGTGATCGTAACCGTGCTGTTTATCGTGTTCGTCGTTCTTGCCGCAAAAAAACGCAGGAAGCCGCAGGCTCCCGCCGCAGAGGCGTTGAAGGATATGCTCGACAGAGTGGGCACGTTTAACGAGATCGCCAAAATCAGCTACAAAAAGCCCGTTGCGCCAGAAAAGGCGCGACCCGCCGAAGAGGAAAAACCGCAGGAAGAACAGCCCGCGGAGGAGCCTGTCAAGGAAGAAAAGCCCAAGGAGAGACCGCGGACATACGACGCAAGCCTTTCGGAGGACGTTGGAACGGCGGATTTTACCGAGCGCGCGTCGCTGGGCGAGCTATGCGAGGAATTCCGCGAATTTGCCCGTCGAAAGGGCTTGACGGTGGAGCAAAAGTCCGTTCGCGCGCTGTTTGCGGCGATTGCGGCAAGCAAAATCGTTATTATCGACTGTCGGGACTACGAACTGTTGCCGGATTTCGCGGCAGCGTTAAACGACTACTTTATGGGGGCGGGCGTTACGGTTGCAAGCGACGGATGGAACGCAATCGAAGACGTTTTGTGGAGCGAGGCGGGCGATAAGTGCGTGCTCTCCAATTTCGTAAACACCCTCTATTCGGCAAGCAAGATGAAAGGCAAGCTCTGCGCCGCCGTTATATGCAACGTCAATGCGCAGAACCTTACCGATTGGTTTGCCGACTTTATCGCGTACGCCGATTCCCCGACGGAGGGCTGCGAGCTTGAGCTGAGCGACGATCTTGTCATCCCCATTCCAGAAAACCTTTCCTATATTCTGGTGCCTAAGGACGGCGGATTCGATACGGGGGTGTCGCGTGCGCTTGCAAACGCATCCGTCCATATTAAAATTCACCTGCGCCGCATCGACGTCTTTGCCGAAAAGACGCCGACGCCGAAAGCGCTTTCCTGTATGGAATTCGAGCGCTTGATCGACGAAGCACGCGCGGCGAGCTATCTGCCCGAAAAGGTCTGGAAAAAGCTTGACGAAATTTTTGAGGCGGTTGCGGCGAACGAAAAGTTCAGATTTGGCAACAAAAACGCTATTCAGGCGGAAAAACTCACCTCTATTTTATTGGAGTGCGGTGCGGACGAGAGTGAAGCGCTGTTAAAGTTGCTGTTTGCAAAGGTTATTCCCGTACTCAAATTGACGCAGTTTTACGAGGCGGACGACGGGGACGCGTCGCTCTGTGCGCTGTTTGAAAAGGCGTTTCCCGAAGAGGATATCACGAAAATCAGGCGCGGCGCAATGCGTCGGGTTTCGGGCGAAGGAGAAACGGCATGAGAAGCGCGATTCTGGCTTTTCCCTTGAAAGAATACGCGGATAAGGTGGCGGCGGCGCTCACGAGCAGGACAGCGCTCATCGTTTACGCTGCGCTCATTCTCGTTATCGTCATCGTTTTGGCGATACGTGTCGTTCTCAACGAACAGAAGCGCGTTGCAGAGCTGCGCCGTTTTGAGGAATCGAAGCGAGAAAATGACGAAACCCGTGCGCTTGACGAGGCGGAAAAGAAGCTTGGGGAGCGTATCGACAAGCTCAGCGCAACGGTAAAGGAGCTTGCTTCGCCCATGGTGATCGCCGAGGGTTTGGCGGCGGACGCGTCGGCGGCAGGAGCAAGAGAAAGCGTACCCGAAGCGTCGGAAGGCGAAGAAGGAACGGAAGAGGAAGAGGGCGGATCGCGGTTCTATATGCTGTCGCAGATAGATAAAGAATAC
>Ga0209064_1003198_pt1 | contig 15155 bp, 14 predicted proteins | sample Inofromicrocosms_FD_187498 | JGI IMG/M metagenome (GOLD analysis project Ga0209064, IMG submission 187498) | Mouse cecum microbial communities from Vienna, Austria - Inoculum for glucosamine and mucus D2O microcosms (SPAdes) (version 2) | ecosystem: Host-associated > Mammals > Digestive system >... | reverse complement strand
TTCAAGCGGTGGACGACAGCGAATTCCTCATCCGCGGACTGTCCGACGCACTCTCCCATTCGGCTTGCCTGCTCGCGCGCGACGTTTGCGCCAAGGCGATCGTCGTCTGCACCCGCACGGGCAACACGGCGAAGATGGTTTCCCGCTTCCGCCCGATGATCGACATCATCGGCATGACGACCGATCCGAGAAGCTATCAGAAACTCGCGCTGAGCTGGGGCGTCCTGCCCGCGCTGAGCGAAGAATACCATTCGGTCGACGTCCTCTTTCACTTCGCAAAACAGGCGGCGAAAGATTCGGGACTCGTCGGGAAAAACGACGTCATCGTCATTACGGGCGGCACTCCCAACGGGAAGAGCGGCAATTCCAACCTCATCAATATCGAAACGGTATAACCTTACAATCAAGAACGGGCGCGCGGAGATCTCCGCGCGCCCGTTTGTTTTCTGCAATTCTTCAATCTTCGATTCCCGCCAGATAGTCGATGCTCACGCCGAAAAACTGCGCCATCGAAACGAGTTTCGAAAGCGTCGGCTCGCACTTCCCCAGCTCCCATAAACTGATGACCGACTTCCCCACGTCCAGCTCCTTCGCAAGCTGGATCTGTCCGATATTTTTCTCCTGCCGAAGCGCCCGCAGACGCTCCGCGAACAACATATTCATCGGAAATAATTTTCCCATAATTTTGGGAAAAATACTTGACTTCCCATTATAATGGGAATATAATGGTCTCATCAAACGAAGGAGAAACCCATTTTGTTTTGTAAAAACTGCGGCAGTGAAATTCCCGACGGCACAACTTTTTGCTCGAATTGCGGCGCTTACGCCGAACCCGCTCCCCGCGCGGGAGGCGCACCACAAACACTGTACTATCCTCTACAATATGTCGTCGTTCAAAAACAGACGAATACAATTGCGATCGTCGGATTCATATTATCTTTTTTTATCGCGATTGTGGGATTGGTATGCTCGATCATCGGATACAAAAAAGCGCCGCAGTATAACGGAGACGGCAAAGGCTTGGCAACCGCGGGCATCGTGATCAGCACTATTCAAATTTTAATCGTGCTTCTTTGGAGCATCATTATTATAAACATTATCATGAGTGCAACAAGTAGTCTTTAAGCGCTCTCCCCTCTCCGTTTCGCGGAGAGGGGATTTTTATTCCTTTCCGCTTGACAGACCCGCGCGTGATAAGGTACACTGAAACTACATGAAAACGTTACTCAAACCCTTTCGCGCCGCTATCTTCGATCTGGACGGCACGTTGCTCGACTCGTTGGGCGTATGGGCGGAAATCGACTGCCTGTTTTTGAAAAAGCGCGGTATCCCCGTGCCGCCCGATTATCAGCACGCCGTGAAAGTCATGAACTTTACCGAAGCGGCGGAATATACCGCAATGCGGTTTTCGTTGAACGAATCCCCCGCCGATCTCGTCGCGGAATGGATGGAAATGATCCGAAGCGCCTACGCGCACGACGTTGCGCTCACTCCCTTCGCCGCGGAATATCTTTCAAAACTTCGGGCGGATGGCGTCAAAATCGCCGCGGCGACTTCGGGCGATCCCACCCTTTTTCTGCCCGCTCTTGCGCGACACGGCGTAAAGGAACTGTTCTCCGCCTTCGTCACGACCGCGGAGGTCGGGAAAGGAAAACGTCATCCCGACGTCTATCTCGAAGCGGCGCGGCGGATTCAAACCCCGCCGTCGGAATGCGCGGTATTCGAGGACGTTCTCGCCGCGATCAAAACGGCGCGCGCCGCGGGATTTTATACCGTCGCCGTACGCGAAGAAAGTTCCCTGCACGAAGAAGCGGAACTTCGCGCGGAGAGCGACGCTTTTATCGTCTCTTACCGCGATTTATTGTAATCGAAATAAAAAAGCGTCTTCCCGAAAAGCGCACTTTCCATAGGGAATTAAGAAACTAAATTATTAAGAGTTATACTTTCAAGCAAGGACAAAAGCTCTCGAACGATATGTTCGAGAGCTTTTTACTGCAAACCATTTACAAAGATAAATTGAAATTTAACGTTCAAATCTAAAATATTTGAAACCGTATTCTTCTCTAATAAACTTAAATCCGACTCGTTCAAGCACGTGTTGACTACGAGTATTTTTTATAATCGTATCAGCATTTACAGCAACCATATTCAACACTTCAAAGGCATATTGTATTGCCAACTGCTCTGCACGTGTGCCATATCCTTTACCTTTCACACTATCATTTTGCAAATGTATGCTCAATGTACATTCCCGACTTGTTCGATTTATGTCTTTTAATTGCAACTCTCCAATCGGTTTCCCATTTTTCATTATTGCAAACAGAATGCGAGATGGATTTTGTTTTGTTTCAAAATATTTATTTACGGCGTTTTCCTCATATTCGTATGCTGTAAACAAACGCATATCCATATAAATCGAAGGGTCATTTTCCCAATCTCTGTATAACTGATGACAAAGTTCTCTTGTCATTATACGAAGAGAAATTTCGTCCATACATACCTCTAAATTACTGTTTATCGTACAATTATTATATCACGAAAAATGAAAGAACGCAACCGATTGAATTTTGCGGGAAATATAAAACATATCTATATCTCACTAGGCTACGAGTAGCCTAATTCGTCCACGAAAAAAAGTACAGAAAAGGCACAGCTTAACGCCATGCCTAAACCTTTTTATTTGCGTTTTATTAAATTCCCTGTGGGAATTACGGTAATTCGCTCGTTTTTTGTTGATTTCGGTTTCTCTTTTAGCCGAGCACGATCGTGCTGTCTTTTACTATTTGCGTATCCTTCTCCATGTACCGGGTAGGTTTCACCGTGTTCCCCTTCGACGTAACCTTAAAGCCTTCGCGATAACCGTTGATCAGATACAACGAATTAATCACATTGTCGTTAATTACAACTTCGGCGCTCCCGTCGAACTCCGTTTCAGAAAACGGATCGCATTGCTCTGTACGCTCTCGTCAAACGTATTTCCGATGATCGATTTCCATGAGTGAGTTGAATTGCAAGTATGAAAATGAAATTCAAGAAGGCATTATAAATCTTTTTTGCAATACCTCGGGAAACCGCGCCGTAACGGCAACATCAATGCAGATCATGGGCACCGCGCCGAAGTTGGTTTCGAGCAAGGAATTTACGACGGGCGCGGCTATTTTCCGCCCCCAATCGCCGATCGGTGTTCTCGCATCAAAAAGCGGGGGACGCGCCCCCGCTTTTCGGTAATTATAAATTATTTCTTCATTGCCTCGACTTGCTTTGCAACCTCTTCCGAAAGGTCTTCGCTCTTCTTCTCCAAGCCCTGACCCATCACGTAGAAGCAGAAACGGTTAAGCTTGATCGCCGCGCCCGCTTTCTTGGCGGCGCCGTCGATGAGCTGCGCAATCGTAACCTTATCGTCCTTAACGAACTTCTGCTCCAACAGGCAGTTCTCCTCGTAATATTTCTTGATTTTGCCGAGCACGATCTTCTCCGCAATTGCAGCAGGCTTTCCTTCGTTGATGACTTCCTGCGTCATGATTGCCTTTTCCTTCTCGATAACTTCCGCGGGAACCTCCGCAGCCGTCAGATAGGAGGGCTTTGAAAACGCCGTATGCAGGGCGATGTCGTGCGCCAGTGCACGCGCTTCGGCGTTGTCCGCGCATTCGAAGTCGAGCATAACGCCCATCGTGCCGCCCATATGAATATACGTCTCGATAATTCCGTTCGTTTCGTAAACGGTGAAACGGCGCACGGAAAGCTTTTCGCCGATCACTGCCGTCTGTTCCTGCACGTAGGTCTCTACCGTCTTGCCGTTCATGCTGCTTGCAAGCAGCGCTTCGACGCTTGCGGGCTTCGTCGCAAGGATCTGCTTTGCGACCGCCGCCGCGATTTCATGGAATTTATCGCCCTTGGCTACGAAATCGCTTTCGCAGTTGATTTCGAGAAGCACGCCCGTCTTCCCTTCGACGAGAGCGTAAACGATACCCTCTGCCGCGATCTTGGAAGCACGCTTCGCCGCCTTCGCGATCCCGCGCTCGCGCAGAAGCTCCGCCGCGCGCTCGAAATCGCCGTCCGCGTCTACGAGGGCGCGCTTGCAATCCATCATCCCCGCGCCGGTCTGCTCGCGGAGCGTCATAACGTCTTTTGCCGTAAATGCTGCCATAATCATTCTCCTTGTTTTTCGTTTTAACAAATTTTCGCGAGGCGATTTCCGCCCCGCGCAGTAGTCTTATTCAGCCGCTTCTTCCGTTGCAACGGTCTCTTCCGCAGCCTCCGCCGCCTCTTCCGTTTCGACAACGGGCGTTTCGCCCTGGTTCGCCTCGATAACCGCGTTTGCGATGACGGACGAAATCAGCTTGATCGCACGGATCGCGTCGTCGTTTCCGGGGATAACGTAGTCGATCAGGTCGGGGTCGCAGTTGGTGTCCGTGATCGCAACGATGGGAATGTTCAGCTTGCGCGCTTCGGCAACCGCGATATCCTCGTTGTGGGGATCGACCACGAAGAGAAGTCCGGGCATACCGCGCATATTCTTAATACCGCCGAGGTTCTCCTGCAATTTACCCATTTCCTTTTTCAGCCCGAGAACTTCCTTTTTGGGAAGAAGGTCGAATTCGCCGTTCGCTTCCATTCTCTCGAGCTTTTCGAGATAATCGATGCGCCCGCGCATGGTCTTGAAGTTGGTAAGGCACCCGCCCAGCCAACGGGAGTTAACGTAATACTGCCCGCAGCGCTCCGCTTCTTCCTTAATGGCATCCTGAGCCTGCTTTTTCGTGCCGACGAAGAGAACGCTCTTGCCCGCTTTCACAGACTCTACGACGAACGTATACGCTTCTTCGATAAGCTTCGCCGTCAGTTCGAGGTCGATAATGTGAATGTCGTGCCGCGCCGCAAAGATGTACTTCTTCATCTTGGGGTTCCATTTTCTCGTCTGGTGTCCGAAGTGGACGCCTGCTTCGAGAAGTTGCTTCATGGTGATAACTGCCATAATATCCTCCGTTCTACCTCCCCTTCCGGTTTTGATTCGGCACCCGTTATCCGCATGAAAGATTTACGGACACGGAAGGCGCCAACCGCAAGGGTGCGTATTTACAGCCTTTTGATTATAACAAAAAAAACGGCTGAAAGCAACCGTTTTCTATGCGTAAAATCAAAATTTTTCCCGATTTTTCAACCCACGTATAATTGCGAATCCCGATGCCGTAGGAACCGGAGATCAAATCAACGTTTTCCAAAATAAGCTTCGTCTGCTTGCCTGCAACGTCGCCGTGCACCGCAAACGTTTCCGTTTCGGGCACCCCAAGCTTCGTGCCGTCCCACGTCCCGTTTTTAATAACGACGTCCGCACCGTTTTTAACGATATAATCGATATTCGTATTGAATTCGTTTTCGTTCAAATCGATCGTCAGGTCTTTTACAACGTCGACTCTCGTTGCGTTATCAATTTCCGATTTCGTAAGCGCAATGATCTTCATTTTTCTCGAACCATTCAACGTTTGCGTCGCCCTGAACGTCCGCATTGAACTGAACCGCGTAAACAGTAGCTTCGATTTGCGCCGTTTTATCCGCGGCGTCGTTGCCGGTGCTCGCAGGGAGCGCAAGCGTTACGTGATACGTAGCCGTATTGCTCGTCTTAAAATTCTTTTCCCACGCGGAGGCGTAAGCTCTTAATTCCCTGCCAACCTGCTTTTCTTCAGCTTCGTCGAATACGACCGTGCCCGTATCTTTGTTTTCGATTTTTACGTCGAAGGAGTTTTGCGTCATACCGTTTCCGATACTTTGCTATGAACGACGAGTTTATTTTTTAACAATAACAATCCGTCCCTTTTCCTGTCAAGTAATTTCAAAAATTTTTCAATTTTTTTTAAATTGCGACTTTTGATACGATCGGGCAACATTCTTCGCTTTGTTGCGAACGGCAACGGGGCACAGTCCGCGGCGCTTCGCCTTGGGGGATTTCCTCGGCGGCTGCGCCGTTTAATAACGGGAAAAAGATTCCAAACAAAAAAAGCGTTCCCGAACAGGGAACGCCGAATAAACAAATATCACCGCCGCGCTACGGATACGATCTGCGAAATTTTGGAAAGCAGTTTTTCCTTTCCGTCGCCCGTCAGCCCCGAAACGGGGATAACGTTGTCCTCGCCCAACGCGTAGGCGGAGGCAATCGAACGCACACGCTCCTTCTGCTTCATGCGAGAAAGCTTGTCGCTCTTCGTTGCGATCACAGAAAAAGGCAAAATGTGATAGTTTAAATAAGTAATCATCTGCATATCGTCCGCAGAAGGGTCGCGGCGGATATCGCCGAGCAGAAATACGTGGGCGATCTGCTCTTTTCTGCCGAAAAACGCGTCGAGCGTCTTGCCCCATTTTTCCTGCTCCGCTTTGGAAACGGCGGCGTAGCCGTACCCCGGAAGATCGGCAAGAATAAACGCGTCGAAATCGAAATAATTCACGAGCCGCGTTCGCCCGGGCTGCGAGCTCGTTTTTGCAAGCCGTTTCTGCCCCGCAAGCAGATTGATGAGCGTACTTTTGCCCGAATTGGACTTGCCCGCGACGGCGATCATCGGCTTGTCGGGGTGGATGAACTGCGCCGCGCTCGCGGCGGAAGTGATAAATTTCGCGTCAGCCACGGAACCCCTCCAAAGCAACCGCGAACACCTCGTCCGCATTTTTCACGCGCACGAAATTCAGGCGCTCGCGCACGGACGCAGGGATCTCTTCCACGTCCTTGGCATTTTCTTCGGGAATGATGATCTCGCGGATCCCGATCCTGTCGGCGGCAAGCGCCTTCTCCTTTAATCCGCCGATGGGCAACACTTTGCCTCGCAGGGTGATTTCGCCCGTCATGGCAACGTCCCTGCGCACAGCCTTGCCCGTAAACGCCGACAAAATCGCCGTCGCCATGGTAATGCCCGCGCTCGGTCCGTCCTTGGGAGTCGCCCCTTCGGGCACGTGAATATGAATATCCTTATTTTCGAAATCCGCCCCGTCGACGCCGTACCTATCGGCATGGGCACGGATAAAGCTGATCGCGGCGCGCGCCGACTCCTTCATCACGTCGCCGAGCTTGCCCGTAAGCAGAATTTCGCCCTTACCCTTCATGGCGTACGCCTCTACGGTCAGCGTGGTGCCGCCCACGGCAGTCCAGGCAAGCCCCGTTGCCGCGCCGACCTCGTTTTTATCGCGCATAAATCTGTCGCGGGAGTACCGCCGCGCGCCCAAAAACTCTTCGACGCCGCTCTGTTTTACGGAGATCTTTTCCGTTTCGCCGTTCGCAACGCGCATGGCGGCTTTGCGGCACACCGCTCCGATCTCCCGTTCCAGCGAGCGCACGCCCGCCTCCATGGTGTACCCATCGATAATCGCGCGGATCGCGCCGTCCGCGATCGCAAGCTGCTTTTTCGAAAGCCCGTTCTGTTTCAACTGCTTTGGCACGAGATACCGCTTTGCGATTTCCTCCTTCTCCTGCGGAGTATAACCGGAAAGCTGAATGATTTCCATACGATCCAACAAAGGTGCGGGAATGGTGTCGAGCGTGTTCGCCGTGGCGATAAACATGACGTTCGACAAATCGTACTCCACCTCGAGATAGCGGTCGCGGAAGGTGGAGTTCTGTTCGGGGTCGAGCACCTCCAAAAGCGCGCTCGAAGGGTCGCCGCGCAAATCGGAGGAGATCTTGTCCACTTCGTCCAGCAAAAAGACGGGGTTGGAGCTCTTGGCGTTTTTCAGCTCGTAAATAATACGCCCCGGCATCGCGCCGATGTAGGTGCGCCTGTGCCCGCGGATTTCCGCTTCGTCTTTCAGTCCGCCCAAACTCATGCGCACGAATTTGCGTCCGATCGCCCGCGCAATCGAACGGGCGATGCTCGTTTTGCCGACGCCGGGGGGACCGACGAGGCATAAAATGGGCGCTTTCAGCGTGCCCGTCAACTGAAACACCGCCAGATATTCAAGCACGCGCTCCTTGATTTTTTCCAGACCGTAATGGTCCTCTTCGAGCACCTGCTCCACCGTTTTCAGGCTCTTGCAATCCTCGGTCGCTTCGTTCCAGGGCAAGTCGATGATCCAGTCGATATAGTTGCGCAGCACGGTGTATTCGGGCGACGACGAAGGCATCCTGTCCATGCGCGAAAGCTCCGACAACGCCTTTTCTTCCGTTTCCGCAGGCAGCTTTTTAGCAAGGATCTTATCGCGCAGAGCACCGATTTCCTCTACGTTGTCGCCAAGCTCGCCGTGGATCGCCTTCAACTGCTCGCGCAGATAGTACTCCTTCTGCGACTTCTCCACGCTCTTTCTTACGTCGTCGCCGATTTTGCGTTCGAGACGCACGATTTCAAGCTCCTCCGCAAGATATGCCGTAAACGCTTGCAGGCGCGAAGGTAAGTCCGTATCCTCGAGCAGCATCTGCTTCGTTTCCTCTTTCAAACGCAGATAGTGCGCGCAGAGATTGACATACACCTCCGCGTCCGTTACCGACGACAGGGTGTTTTCTATTTCTTTGGTGATTTTTCCGTCGCTTGCGGAAATTTCCTTGACGAGATTTTTCGCCGTGCGCAGGTACGCCTCTTCCTGCACGGGGTCGCCCCGACGGGAAAAAATTTCCTCCGTCGTTGCAAAAAAGCACCCGTACTCGTCGCGATACCGCAGGGCGCGCGCGCGATAGACTCCCTCCACGTATACGCGGATCCTGTCTCCCGGCAGACGGGTGATCTGACGGATGCGCGAAACGGTGCCCACGCCGTAAAAGTCGGACGCGTCGATGCTCGTCTTGTCCGCGCTCTTTTGCATGACGATAAAAACGTACCTGTCGCCGTTTTCGGCGCGCTCGGTCGCGCTGACGGAAATCCCCCGTCCCACGTCGAACGCAACGCTTGCGCCGGGGAATACTACCTGCGTGCGCAGGGGAATGACGGGCAGTTCCTTAGAAGCCATATCCAAAGCGTTCCGTTTGATTTCTGTCGTTTGACTGATTCGCATAAGCTCCTCTTCGTGATTTAGTCCCGCAGCCGTTATTTCAAATCTGCCGCGATCGTCTTGGCAAGCGAGTCAAGCTGTGCGGCGGTTTCCTCCGTCGGCGCGGAAAGAATTTTTACCGTTTCGCCCAGCGTGCGCATATTTTTGCAGGCAGAAAGCTTTTCCTGCATCAGCTTGCCCGCCTGCGGCGCCCACGACCCGTTTTCGATAAACGCCGCCGTTCTGTTCTGATAGAAGTGTGCGGTAAGGTCGCTTAAAAAGTGCTCCATCGCGCCGAAAATACCGTTGTTCAGCGTAGCGCAGGCAAACACCGCGTGCGAATAGCGGAACGCTTCGGAAAGCAGCTTCGATCCGTGCGTCGCCGCAACGTCGTAAACGGCAATATTTTCAATCCCCGCTTCCGCAAGCTTGGCGGCAAGAATTTCCGCCGCATTCTGCGTGTGCCCGTATACCGAACCGTAGAAAACGGCGACGCCCTTTTCTTCGGGCTCGTACGCGCTCCACGTCCGATAGTAATTCAGATATTTCGCAAAGTCCTTGCGCCAGATCGGACCGTGCAGCGGGCAGACAAGCTTGATATCCAGTCCCGCCGCCTTTTTTATGACGTTGGTTACCTGAATGCCGTATTTGCCGACAATATTAAAATAGTATCTGCGCGCGTCGTTTAAAAAGTCGCGCTCGAAATGCAGCTCGTCCGCATAAATATGTCCGGGAAGCGCGCCGAAGGTACCGAACGCGTCCGCCGAGAAAAGCGTGCCCGTCGTTCCGTCGAAGGTGAACATGACCTCGGGCCAGTGCACCATGGGCGCGAACACGAATTTAAGCTTATGCTTACCCGTGGAAAGCTCGGCGCCCTCTTCCACTTCGAGCACTTCGTACCCGCTCCCCGCGCCGAAGTTTTTCAGCATCGCCGCCGTCTTCTTATTGCAGACGACCTTGACCCCGGGATAGCGGCCGATAACGCCCGCAAAGCTTGCCGAATGGTCAGGCTCCATATGCTGCACGATCAGGTAGTCGAGCTTCCGTCCGCCGAGCACGGCTTCCACGTTTTCGAAAAAGAGCTCGCTGATCGCATGATCGACGGTGTCGAAGAGCGCCGTTTTCTCGTCTTTGAGTAGATAGGAATTATAGGAAACGCCGCGCGGCACGGGAAAACTGTTTTCGAACAGCGCAATGCGTCTGTCGTTTCCGCCCACGTAATAAAGGTCGTTTCCGAGAAAAATAGAATTCTGCATATTTTGATTATACCACGTTTTTCCGTATTTGAAAAGCATCGGCACAATTTTTTTCTTATTTTACAAGATTCTACGCCGCACTCCGCGCTTCCCCGAACGACAATTGAGCGCCGTCATTCCGCCCCTTTTGCCTTCCGACAAAAAATCCCTTTTTATTCCCAATTCCGCCGCCGTAAACAAAAGCGGAGCGCCATACAGTAGAGCATACAGGAACGCGGAGGTAATTTCATGGAACTTTCTTCACTTATCGGAAAAGAAATACTTACTCCCACGGGAGATAAACTCGGCTACGCCAAAAGCGCATTCGTCAGCAGGGATTATAAACGGCTCTCCTCCCTCGTCTGCATCGACGAGGACGAGGAAGAATTTTATCTTCCCGCCCGCGCCGTGCTCGCCTCGGACGACGTGATCATTGCAGGCAAAGCGCGCCTTGCCGCGCCCACGGGTCTGCCCTGCCCCATTGGAACGCCCGCCTATTCCGAAAAGGGCGAGCACTTCGGCGTAGTGGGAGATCTGCTCGTCGGCGACGGCGACCCCGTCTACGTCATCGTAAAGGACGGGATCCGCACCTCGTACGCAGCGGATTGCGTCGTAACGGGAAAAACGATGATCGTTTATCCCGACGGCAAGCCCAAGCGTACCGTGCCCAAAAAAACGGCGAAAAACGCGAAACCCGCACCCCGAAACCCGGCGCAAGCATCCGAAAAGCAGGAAGCAAAACCCAAACCCGCAGCCCCCGCAACATCCGTACCTACCGCGGCAACAAAGGAAAACGCAAACGCATTCGACGCACTCAACCGCTGCAACCTGTTGGGGCGCAGGGTAAAAAAGAGCGTATACGACGAAAACGGCTCCCCCATCGCCTTGGCAAACGAGCGCATTACGCCCGAGATCCTCTCCTGCGCGCGCAGACATAACAAGCTGTTGCAATTGACCGTAAACACGCTGACGAACATCTATTGAACGGTGCGCTGTCCGGGGACGACGCGTAAACGTTACCCCGATCGTTTCCTTAAAACGCTTGCTTTATCATTTCGGCGCAAAAAGACGGGTCTCCGCCGCAAAATCGCGGCGGAGACCCGTTTGTTTTAAAAATATGACTTCGTTCCGTCAGATCACCTTTCGGCTCGCATGGCAGCAGAAGTAGATGATTTGCACATCCTTAGCAAGCGCCGTAAGCGTTTTCGCCGTCTTTTCGAAATGTCCTTCGTCCAGCTCTGCAAACGGGTCGTCGAGCACGAGGAAGGGCTTTTCCGCCCCGTACATATTCTCCATCAGCGCAAGGCGGAAACAGAGCGCGCACACGCTGCGCTGTCCCGCGCTCAAAAATCTGTCCGCCCGCTGCTGCCCGCCGCGCTCGAAGGAAATACGGAATTCCGCATCCATACTCACCTTTTCGCCGAGCATCGACTCGATCGCATCGGCGTATTTCAGATACGTTTGCCTGACGGGCGCAACGTACTTGTCCTTTAAATTCCTGTCCGCCTCCTTTAAGCAGTCGAGCGCGGCGGACAATACGCCGTAACGCTCTTTCAGCCGCTCGTACTCCTCCTGCAACGCTTCCTTTTTCGCCTTCTTGTCGGCAAGCCGTTCGGTGTCTGCTTCCGCGTCGGAAATATGCCGTTCGACGGCGGCAAGCTCGCTGCGCTTGTCCGCAAGCTCCCCGTTCAAAGGCGCAACGTCCGTCTCTTCGGCAAGCGGCTTTTCTTTTAAACCGTTCTGAATGCGGTATTCCTCCGCCTCGGTCTGCGCGCCCGCCGCCTCCCGTTCCAGCCGTTTCAGCGTCTCCGCGTCCTTTATCATCTTTTCGATATGCTCCGACGACGGCGCGGTGCCGATCGCGTACTTTCCGTAAATCTGTTTTACGGCGGCAAGGCTTCTTTCCACCTCCGCCTGCGACGCAGTTTGATTTTTCTCGAACTCCCGTTCCTCCGCCTGCAACGAGGCGTACTCCGCAATCCGCTGCTTCAACAGCGCGAGCGCATTCAAAAAGTCCTCGCCGCCCAGACGGTAGCCGTCGAAAAACCGCTGCAACCTTTCGCCAAGCTCGCCGCGGCGGCGTTCCAGCTCCGCAGTACGGGCGTTCCCCTCCCGCAGAGCGCGTTCCTTTTCGAGATATTCGCGCTTTTCGTTTTGATAGGTGCCGAAATCGAACGCTACGCCGTTCTGCGTAAAATAGCCGTAAGGCGCGAGAAATTCACGCACGGCGTTCTCCGCCGCCTGCATCCGCGCAATCCGCTTGGCGTTTTCCGCATCCTGCACTCGCACGCTCTGTCTTTTCAAATACAGAAAAGCAACGGCGCCCAAGCCCACCGCGCCGACGCCGATGAGCACCCCGCCGACGATCACGTTGACGAATATCAACCCCACGCCCGCGGCGGCAATCGCCACGGCAAGCAAGGCGAGCACGGGGAAGAGCAGACTCTTCTTTTTGGGTTGTGCCCCGCCGTCCGAAACGGGACATTGCTGCAAGCCACGGTATTCTTCCACACGTTCGGCGGCGCGCGTTTCCGCATCCCCGCTCGGCAAATTATCTTTAAATTTCTGTTCCAGACGGCGGAAACGCTCGTCCTTCTCCGCGGCGCCCGCCGCAATTTTCGCATCCAGACTCTTTACTTCGTCCGCACCGTTGCCGACCTTTGCAAGCGTTTCCTCGTCGGGCACGCCCGCGGCGAACATACGGTCGTAATAGCCGAGCTTTTCCATCTTCGCGTCGGGAAACACGTAGCGCGCCTTCACCGCGCGCAGCCTGTTTACGTTTTCCGCCTCATTCTTCGCCCTTGCCAGATCCTCCCGCGAGGGCACGCCCGCGGGATAGTCGTCTTTGATTTCCTCCGCAGCGCTTAACGCCTCGCGGCGTCTTGCGAGAAGCGAGTCGTAATGCTTCCATTTTTCGAACACGAGATTCTTATTCCTCGCTTCGGCGATTTTCTCTTCCGCCGCGGCGATCTCCTCCCGCAGCGTCTTGCGCCGCGCGTAGTACCCCGAAAGCGCGGCGCCGATTTGCTCCAAGTTTTCGATTTCCTTTACGAGCGCGGAAATTTCGCCCTGCACGTCGTCCATTCTGCCGCCCGCGCCGCGCCCCTTCTTCAAATTCTTCTTCGCCCGTTCGAGGGCGTCCGCAGCCGCGTCGAAGCCGACTTCGTCCTCGGTATGCTCCACGAAACGGTTCAGCCGTTCGCCGATTCCGCTCGTAGCGCACAAATCGGAATCCGACTCGTGATAAAACGCCGTGCGTTCGAACGACTCCTTATCCAGCCCGAACACCGCCCTGCCGATTTCCGTGCCGAAGTCGTACGGCGCGCCGCCGCAGTAAACCGTAAGCTCGTCCTCGGTATCGCTCTTTCTGTCGAAGTAGCGTTCAACGCGGTATTCCTTCCCCTTCATTTCAAAGGTGAGACTGCCGCCGAACTTGCCCCCGTCGAAGGGATAGAAGTGCATACGGTCGTTAAATTTGGTAGTGTTGGACTTATAGGAGGGCAAGCCGTAGAACATCGCCTTTAAGAATGCGGCAAGCGTGGTTTTTCCGTATCCGTTTTCGTAGCAGAACTGCGTTATCCCCTCATCGAAATTAAAATCGGCACGGTGAAATTTTCCGAAATTTTCGATATGACAGCGTAACAGCTTCATCACTCCACCTCCCTGCCGCCGAGCGCGTTCAAGCCGACGGAGATAATGCTCTGCTTCTCCCCGTCGGAGTATTTTTCACTGTTCAATACGGTGCGGATAAATTCGCCGCGCAGCGACAGATCCCCCTGCAACGCATCGATATCGAAGCGGCGCACCGTTCTGTTTTTCACGCTGATAAAATAACAGGAAGAAAAGAGCTGCCGCTCGATTTCCTTTTCCAGCCCCTCGCCGTCGTAAGAAATTTCTCCCGTAAGCACCAGCCGCACCAAGTCTTTTTTATGCCCGATCACCGCCTCCTCCGCCTTCCGCACCGCAGTGTACCAGTCCTCCGTGCCGCTGCAATCGACGAAAATCTCTTCGACGGTGCGCACCGAATTTTCCACGAACTCGCATGAAAAACCGTCTGTATCCACAACGACGAACCCCTTTTTTCCGCACTCGTCGAAGCCCCGCCCTTCGAGGCAGCCGCTGTATACGTATTTGCCGCGCTCGTCCAACCGCCCCTGCGAATAAGCGTGGATGTGCCCCAGCGCGAGATAATCGATATTCTTTGCGCGCAACTTTGCAACGTTGATTTTATCCTTGCCGCTCGCGTCGGCGATCTGCCCGTGAAGCATAACGATATTTTTATCGTTTTTGTCGGCGCCGAGCGCGGCGTACAGGGAGAGTGCGTTGCCCTCGCCCATTTCAACGCCGTAAAACACCGCATCGCCGTAGCGGTACGCAGTCCATTCTTCCGAAAACGTTTTCAGATTCGCGCAGTCGTTTTCGGTGTACGACTCCATGCCGTCGTGGTTGCCGCGCAGATATAAAAAGTCGATTTCGGGGTTGTTTTTGACGACACTGTAAAAGAATTCCTTGTCCTTTTTCAGCGGACGGTCGGAATCGAATACGTCGCCCGAAAGCGCGATTACCCGAATCCCGTTTTCCTCGGCGTACTTTACCATATTGCGGAAGGCGGTGCGCACCTCCGATTTGCGCTCGTCCGACTTCTCTTTGGGCAGCTTCGATTCCATCTTCGAGCCGAGATGAACGTCCGCACAGTGAATAAATTTCATATCCCCTCGCACTAAACCGTATTTCGCAATATTCTATCATATTTACCCGCTTCTGTCAAGTGCCGCCAAGCACGAAAACAACGCATAAAAAATCCCCCGAATCTTCGGGGGATTTTCAATGAACCTTATTCCTTGGGTTTTCTTCTCTTTGCCGCCTTCTGCTCTTTGAGGAATTCGATGTCCTTGTCGATCTGCTCCATGCAGACCTTGATGACCTCTTTGGCAACGTCGAACGTCGAGCTGTCCATTACCTGCAATTCCGATAGCTTGAAGC
>Ga0209064_1003197_pt1 | contig 15155 bp, 15 predicted proteins | sample Inofromicrocosms_FD_187498 | JGI IMG/M metagenome (GOLD analysis project Ga0209064, IMG submission 187498) | Mouse cecum microbial communities from Vienna, Austria - Inoculum for glucosamine and mucus D2O microcosms (SPAdes) (version 2) | ecosystem: Host-associated > Mammals > Digestive system >... | reverse complement strand
CTATTATCCGAGGATGTTAACGAGATCTTGTTTCATTTCCTCGTCTATATCACGATAGCGGGTGAAAGCCTTGCTGCCCTCTTTGTGGCCGGAGAGTGCCCCGACAAGATTAGGGTCTTTCACCTGCTTGTAGATATTGCCGATGAAGGTACGACGGGCGAGATGGCTGCTTGCAATCTCGTTGATATGTCGTTTCTCCTCAATGCCTGTCGTGGGATTCAGCACTGTTACAATACGGTTGATGCCACACTGTGTAAATATCTTTTTGATAGCATCGTTGTACTTCTGCGCACTGATAAATGGCAGGAGCATACCTTTACGTTCAATGCCCGAATAGCGTTCAAGTATATCTTTGGCGCGTTGATTGAGAGGCACACGAAGCACCTCCGGGCGTTCCCCTTTGGTTTTGTCAGGGATATATTCAACAGCACCGTCAATAACACTATTGTCGGTCATACGCATAAGATCCGAAACACGACATCCTATAAGGCACTGAAAAACAAATATGTCGCGCTGAACAGCGAGTGACGGATTTGCCGACAGGTCGAAATCGGCTATTTTTTCCACTTCTGCGACAGATATATAGTAAGGTCTGCCGTATTTTTCAGTGCCTATGCCTTTGAACTTTGCAAAGGGATTGTTTTGTGTGTATCCTCGCTCTATGCACCAGTTATAGAAAGCGCGAAAACGCTTGAATGTGCAGCATATGGTGTTTGCTCCCTTTGACTTCGGCCGTTTGGGTTTACGCTGGGTGCGGACTACAGCCGGAACCTCTTGGTAGATTTCGGGATATTTGTCGAACAATTCAGGTTCCGCTTTGAGAAAATCGCCGAATTTCTCAATCCATTCGGTTGTGAAATTGTCGATAGTCATCTTATATTTGCGGTTTGAGGTTTTCTGAACATACATCTCAAAACGACGCAATGCCCTTGCGAGGACCTTGTAATGATTGGCTCGCGCCGGAGACAGAGGATGTTTTTCAAGATACTCATTAAACAGCTCGAAAAATGTCAGCTCTACTTTCTTCACCTCATATTTCTCCGGGTGGTTGAAGCGGTCAATAAGGTCACGGAAGAAATCTTGCGACAAATCTTCTTGTGGATTGTCAATACAGGCAGATACAATGAGTTGCTCCAGTGTTGTGATGCGTTTTTCTATATCATTAAGAGCCTTAGCCTCCTTTTGATTGGCTCTTGGCATGATAATCGCGCCATCTTTGAAGCGTTTTGGGTTCATGTAGATCCCGCTTTTCAGACGCAGACGCAGTGAGCGTGAAACAGTCAGTCGAAGCAGAATCTCCGCCTCGCCCGAAGTGTTAACTTTTGTGGATATGGTTCGTGTGATTGTAGCCATAGAACGGTCGTTTAGATTAAGAACGTCGCAAAGATAAACATTGTTGTCCACCACATCAAGTTTTTGTCCACATTTTGTCCACCAAAGTTAAATCTGCGTGTTACTCATTGAATCTTAATCACTCGTATAAGCAACAATACTAACACAGATATAACACTGTAATATAGGCGATTATAGTTACTTGTTACTTAGGATAGATATTCAAATCCATTCATCGTCATTCATATTTATTGCTCTCTCCGGGGTCACAAAGCCAAACGGCAAAATCAAGCAAACCGCTGAAACTAAGACAGTTTCAGCGGTTTTTGTAATGCCCCTATCCGGCAAAATAACGCATATTGTAGGGTTCAGCAGTGAACAATTCGTGAACAGCCCTTATTGTGAACAGTTTTGTTCACGATTGTCGGTGGCTGATTGTAACTCGCTAATCTTCTGCGTTTTTCTGCGATTTATCAACTTGAAAATGGGGTCAGAGTACGCTTCGCCGGGTTCAAAACCCTACTTTTCAGAGAATTTGAGTTGATTTCAGGTGAAATTTAACATCAATTTGAACTTTTAACGATTTTAAGTCTGATTTTGCCCCGTTTTTAACTCTTTTCCGCCTGTTTAGCCGTGCTTTGAATAGCGTCTAATCGTGAACAAGTCGGCAGAACGGTGAAATATTACGAATTTGCCGAACAACGATTCGTGAACAAAAACCGGCAGTTTGTTTCTGTTCACGGAACTGTTCACTGTATTTACCGTACGGCATTGATTTTATGGCTCTTGCCTGTTGTGAAATTGGGCGAAAATGATTATATTTATGTAACCATTAAACCACAATTTCAAATTATGTTACATGATTCTTATTTCACCTTGTCGTTCATCGCAAGGAAAGCCCGCGCCCTCCGCAACGGCGAGTATCCAATCTTTGTCCGCATCACCGTGAGCGGTCAGGTGTCGGAAATGAACCTCGGTCGCAGCGTCGCCCCGGAGAACTGGGATCAGAAACGCGCCATGTCGAAAGGCCGCTCGCGCCGTGATCTCGAACTGAACAAATATATCGAGGTTGTCAAGGCCCGTTTCCTCGAAATCCACAATATGCTTGTGCGTGAGGGAAAGATGGTGAACCCCAAAATCCTGCGTGACCATTTTCTCGGCACGGTGGAGAAGCCGAAGATGCTGTGTGATGTGTTCCGTGAAACAAATGTCAAGCGCAAGGAGGAACTTGACCGTGGCGATATAGTCAAGGCCACTTATCAACGCTGGGAGCGTTGTGTGGATTACCTCGTGGAATTCCTCAAACTGACGCAGAACGTGGAGGACATCCCTGTACGAGATGTGACCTCCGGCATTATAGACGACTTCGAGCATTTTCTACGCATGAGAAAAGGGTGTGCCAACAATGCCGCTGTCCGCTATGTGCGTTGCGTGAAGAATGTCATGCAGTACGCTCTCGCCCACAAATGGATAACCCACGACCCTTTCATCGGCAAGAAATACCAGCGAACTCACACTGAGCGTCAATTCCTAACCGAACCCGAATTGAAAGCGGTCATGGACCTTGACCTCAAAGATATCCCACGCCTTGAAGTCGTGCGTGATACCTTCGTGTTCTGCTGCTTCACGGGGCTGGCATTCTGCGACATCAAATCGCTCCTGCGGTCAAACATCACAACCGATACCGAAGGTAACACATGGATACGCAAGGCCCGCGAGAAAACCGGGGAGATGAGCATTATCCCAATGCTTGCCGTGCCTCGGCATATTGCCGAAAAGTATGCGACAAATCCGGTCGTCATTCAAAAAGATGTGGTGCTTCCTGTAATCACCAACCAAAAGATGAACGCCTACCTCAAAGAGATAGCCGACCTTGCCCGAATTGAGAAACATCTCACGACACATCTCGCCCGGCATACATTTGCGTCGCTGTCGTTGAGCAACCATGTTCCGATTGAGAGTATTTCCAAGATGCTCGGCCACTCTGACATCCGCACGACGCAGATCTACGCTAAGACTCAGGACAAGACTGTGTATGAAGATATGGCGACAATGCGCCGGAAATTTGATTGCGTGATGATAAACTGACATCAGGCAACGAAAAACAAAAGACAACGGCAACCGGGCGATGAGCTTCGGTTGCCGTTATCGTTTTCAGGTGTCGGTGTTTAGTCGAATTTGGGTCGGTAGTTGGATTGCAGGAATTTTTCGATATCTTCCTCGGCATATAGGATTTTGCCGTCAAGACGGTAATATGGGATGATGCCCCGGTCGCGGTAATCCTGCGTGGTGCGTCGGCATACTCCGAGAAGTTTCGAAAGCATGGCATCGGTGATGAACCGCTTGCCGTGGAGCAATGGGTGGTACTCGTCTTTTAACCGTTGGCACATATTGGTGATGTCGTCGGCTTGTGCCGTCAGGCGCATTATGCGCGGATCGGTAGCGTTAACTGTATCTTTCATTACACTGCACCTTTTTCTTTGACGATGAGCCAGGCGATGTCGCCGCCTTTGAACTGCGAGAGTCTTCCCAGATGTGAAAACCCGATTTTGCCTCGTTCTTTCATGGAGCGTAATTTACGCTCGGATATGTGGAGATAGTCGCAGGTCTGTTGGGTGTTGAGCCAGTCTGACAGTTTCTTGTCGCGCAACTGGTCGTATAAGGCCTTGACGGTCTTGTGGAGGAAATCAACACGGTTAATGAGCATGTCGAATACCTCACGTTCAATTTCAATGGTGTCCATAAATTTGTGTGGATTAAGTGGATTTTGTAGTGGTGTGTTGGGATAAGGCTGAAAAAAGTAGGCGGGTATCCCTCCCGCCTACTCACCACTAAATCCACAATCAAATTAAATTTATGACTGCGATTCGATATCTTCGCATTCCTTACTGCATTCGGCATAGCCGGAGCAAGCTCCGCTCTGCGCTCATTTGTTGCGGAATTCAGTGGCAAAGTTACGGAATTATTTTCTGACATTCACACTATTGTGCGAATAATCAGTCAAAACCGATGTCGTGGGCCTTTCTTTTTGCGCTGCATACGGCGGCGGAACTCTTCCTCGTCGGGATTGAATGCCAGACCCGGCTGGAACAGGTCAAGACCCGGCAATGTGAAATTGGTGTCGCCGTAACCGGTGGTGGAATAGAAACCGGGAGATTGCCGCTGGCCGTCTGAAGGTTGCCGCCTGTTATCCGGAGATTGCTGTTGGGTATCGGATGCCGTATCTCCGTGGGTTAGCTCTGCCGGTACTACAACAGGTGTCGCAACGCTGTGGGTATCATCATTGCTGTTGAACCTCTCGTTGATGGAGTTTGCCGAGAACTCCTTGCCCAGACGGGAACCGTTCAATACGTTCATAGAGCCGTGGTCGATGAATGTCACGCCGTATATGCGCCCTTCATCAGTATAGCGGAAAACCACATCTATGTTCCGGGCTTCCAGTTTGGCGACAAAACCAGACTTGTCGGTTGCATTGGCAAGAACATCGGCAACCTTGCGCTTCGTGGAAGCGACATCAATTTTATCCTTCGCTTTCTCGAAACGGCTGTCAATTGCAGTACGACTTGCGAACTTGCCGAGGCGCGACGCCTTGAACGGCGTTGCGATGATCTTGCCGTCATCATCGGTGGCGAAATATACCAGACCGTGGTATTCGCGCCCGTTGACCCGGCCGTCGGTCTGTTCACACCTTATATTATATAGGGATAGTATTGCGTTATACTCGCCTATGGTCTGGAACTTGTAACGCATACCCACCATTTTGACCGTGTTGGCAACCTGTCGCTTGATGTCGCCGGAGGGGTCAACCTTGAGTATGGGCATATCGGGTGTGATTTTCTCCCGCTGTGCCTTATGGAGATTGTATTTTTCCTCCAGTTCGGTGGTGATCTTTTTACTGCGACGGTATATGAAATCCTGATTGAGCCGTTTGCCCAGCTCGTTGACATTGACGGTCACTATATGTATATGGTGACGGTCAATGTCCATATGCTTATATATTATGTAGGGCTGTTCGCCGAATCCGAGTTTGTCTAAGTACTCACGGGCGAGGATTTCATACTGCTGCTCTGACAACCTGTCGTCGGGATGCGGATTAAGCGAGATATGGAGAACCGGTTTCTTGGTCTTGCCGGTATTGGGCATGAAGGCGTTGAAATTCTCCACCATGCGGGCAATGTCGATCTGACCGTCTGCCGGAAGAATGATTTTATTAGCTCCCAGCACACGCCCTTGCTCCTTGTTCATTTTTTCACCGTTGTAAGCCAATGCTCCGTATAGCGATGAGCCTATCGAGATTTTTGCGACCATTGCTGCTCGAATTTTTCAGACAACGATACTACCTGCGACATCACACCTGCCATTTCAATGGTGGCTTTCTCCAGCTTGTAGAGATGAGCCATAGCTTTTTTCTCGGTGAAATTGGCGCGAAGCTCTTTCACAACGAGGTCATAATTTACCCCGATTGTGCGGTACTGGGCGAAAAACTCTGAGAGCTTGGCGCAGTAGACCGCAAGAGATTTGTCGGTGACAAGCACCTTGAATGGCTTGCCGAAGATGAGTTGCTTTATGAAAGTGGCCTTTACGGTCGCGTTGGCTTTTTCCATCATTCTGGTGAGTTCATCCCATGCGAGATCGTCAAAGCTGACTTTGACATGGTGGCTGCACTTGTTGGCAACCGTCGGTCGCCCGCCTTTACAAAATAGATTTGTCATAAAAGTGTGGATTAAAGTGGTGGTGCATCGCGGAGCCTCTGCCAACCGCAGGTTTAGAATTGGGATGTCCGACTTTGGAGGACAGCCTCCACATAGCAAGGTTGTTTCGTGGGAACAGGAGTTACCCGAAACCTTTTGGGGAACCCAAAAGACACCTTGCTATGTACGTGTGTACATCTTTAATATTATGAAACAGGCGGTTAAGTCCCTTATGGCGGCCCGGTTTGCCATTCGGGGTGTACGATAGTCGTACTCCTGCCTGTTCCATACCTGCGGAGGGCCTAAATCCCACCGGTGCTTATATAAAGTTACGAAAAAATCTTCGCAATTACAAGCGGCGAGAAAAATTTGGAATGAGATTCTGACGCTTTACGCCTGATTCGGTAAGCCGGATAATGGCGGTGAGAAAAAATCTTTATGCCGAAGTGTTAAAAATTTAGCCGTGTTTTCGGGAAATCCGGTGAAAAACGATGAAATCCGAACACAAATCGCAGTCATACCTGTAATTGTAAATTATGAAGGCTTGACAGAATGGATTTTGTTTTGTATCTTTATATAGAGATTGGCAATCAGACCTGCCTTCAAGGAGTTCGATTTACATATATTATTACGGAACTTTCCGATGAACTGCAACAATGGTTATCAATCCGCAAAGAGTACATTTGAAATATCAGTCAACAGGTATGGAGTATTACGGGCTTACTTCCTCTCGTAGAGTTCAATCATCTTATTCTATTATAGAACTGCTAACCCGACGATGTTACCGCCAGTTTATTATTATGCCTGTAAACCTTAAATCCGAATGTATTTCTGAAACATAACCCAGTCAGCTGATTGTAGCTACATGGCCACATGACTTCTGACAGCTACCGCTATGCCCATTAAGAAAGGCTCTGACAAGCGTATAACCTCCACTCTCGTCGCTAAATAGCCAAATCCGGAGGTGGTGATGAAATAACCCCGGCAGATACGCTTGCGCAGTCAGCACAAACCACCGATACCTGCCCAGAGCAGAGCGACAAATTTTCTCTCGTGGCCGAACTATGTTCAAGATATGTTTCAGCTTCATCTGCACCCCATCAATTTAATTGCAACCGATATTCTCTCGGTGTATTTCCAGTCTGCTTCTTAAAGAATCGGATAAAATGCTGTGGGTATTGAAAACCCAGTAACTCTGCAATTTGCTTTGTGCTTAGCGTTGGGTCGAGGAGCGAGCTTTTGGCATAATTAACCATTTTGAGCTGAATATACTCCTGCGCTGTCTTTCCGGTTTCGGATTTGACTAAATCACCGAAATAATTGGGTGACAGGCATACCTTGTCTGCAAAGTATTTGACTGTCGGTATCCCTTCTGTCAATCCTTTACCAGAATCAAGATAATCGTCCAAAAGCATCTCGAAACGGCTCATGGTACTGTTATTCAGTTCTTCGCGCGTTATAAACTGTCTTTCGTAAAACCTCATGCAGTAATTGAGCATCACTTCAATATTGGAAATTATCAAAGACTTTGAGAATTTATCAATCGGATGCTGTAATTCCCGCTTAATCTTATCCATATAATCCTGCAATATGCTTCTTTCTTCGGCAGACAGATGCAAAGCCTCATTAGAGGCATATGAGAAGAACGAATATTGCTTGATTTTCTGTCCGAGTGGGGTGCGGTGTAGAAAATCAGGATGGAACAACAGGCCTGTGGCAACCGGTGCCGGACCATCTTCCGTGCGGAGAATGCCAACGGTCTGACCGGGAGCAAAACTTACAACCGTTTCATCATCGAAATCGTAAGTCGTTTTGCCGTATTTTATTTTACATCCGGTTGTATTTTTCAGAAACAGGGCATAGAACCCGAAGTGCATACAATGTGTGGGTTGATGCACTGTGTCATCAAAATGCACTATGCTCACCAGCGGATGCCGTGTTTCAAAACCAAAATACCGATTATATCTTTCTATGGTGTCTGCTTCGTATATTTCCATATCAAATTTCATTTTTGCAAAGTTAGTAAGAATCAATAGAAAGGCAATCGCCGTACCGCCGGAATATGTAATTCGGGTATTGCTTGCCGTAATATTGGTATAATCTAACTACCAGACAAATAGAATGATTTTACACTTCCGTAATCGGGGTATCTCCATGCGTAAGATTGGTCGCTATATTTAGGAAATCCCATGGTAATTTTGCATCGAGAAAACAACACCAATATGACAGAAACTGAATTTTTGAAATATGCCGCATCGGGCGCAACAATCATCGCCGGCTCAAAGCCCCACGAGGTTATGCACCGTATGAGCCAGAATGCTTTGCGACTTACATCGAAGTTGAACGGCAGCTATCATACTCCCGACGAGGTAAGAGATATAATGTCCGACTTGACTGGAAAGACGCTTGACAGAGGTTTTGGTATGTTCCCGCCATTCTATACCGACTGCGGCAAGAATATCACCATTGGTAAAAACACCTTTATAAATATGGGATGTTCATTTCAGGATTGGGGCGGCATCGCCATCGGTGACGAATGTCTTATAGGGCATAACTGTACTATATGTACCGTAAAGCATGATAAAAATTCATCATCAAGAGGAAATATGACCTGCAGCCCGGTCACAATAGGCAATCGCGTATGGATTGGCGCGAATGTGACAATACTTCCGGGAGTGACAATCGGCGATGGCGCGATAATAGGAGCCGGTGCCGTAGTCACAAAAGATATCAGCCCTGAAACAACGGCAGCAGGGATACCGGCTAAAGGAATCAACAAGACAAACCGATGAATAAAGCAATTCTAACAATGATGCTTGCCTCATTCATGACGGCGAATGTATCAGCAAATGAACCAACCACAATGAACAACCAAGACAACATTATCAAGGCTGAAAAACTGATTATGACAACAGAATGGGACAAGACATTTCCCAAAAGCGACAAAGTCAGCCATAGCAAAGTTACTTTTGCCAACCGGTATGGAATAACACTTGCCGCAGACCTGTATGTTCCTAATAACGTAAGCGGAAAGTTGCCCGCGATTGCTGTCAGTGGCCCATTCGGAGCTGTAAAAGAACAGGTGTCCGGACGATACGCACAGGAGATGGCCGAAAGAGGATTCCTTACTATCGCCTTCGATCCGTCATATACCGGCGAGAGCGGCGGCACGCCCAGATATGTCGCTTCGCCCGACATCAATACCGAGGATTTCAGCGCGGCTGTTGATTACCTGACCACCCGTCCGGATGTGGATGCGGAGAAAATAGGTGTAATCGGCATCTGCGGCTGGGGTGGCTTCGCTGTCAATGCCGCCGCCAATGACCCACGTATAAAGGCGACGGTCGCCTCCACTATGTATGACATGAGCCGCGTCAATGCCAACGGGTACTTTGATTCGGCTGATGGAGAAAAAAGAATTGAACTTCGCAAAAGGCTTTCACAGCAGCGCACGGAAGATGCCAGAAACGGATATTATGCGCTCGGTGGCGGTGTTGTTGACCCTCTTCCGGAAGACGCTCCGCAATTTGTAAAAGACTACTACGATTATTACAAGACTGAAAGAGGCTATCACAAACGCTCGCTCAATTCCAACGGCGGCTTCAATGCCACATCTCCGTTGTCGTTCTTGAACCTGCCGCTTCTGACATACGCAGATGGAATCGAAAGTGCGGTAATGCTTGTTCACGGAGAAAAGGCTCATTCGCTGTATTTCAGCAATGACACATACAAAAAGCTGACAGACAAGTGGAAGCCCGGAACTCCCAACAACAAGATTCTGCATATTGTACCGGGCGCGAACCACACCGACCTGTATGACAGAATGGATGTCATACCTTTCAACGATATTGAATTGTTTTTCAAAGAATACATGAAATGAAACTCCAGATTTTATCAATGATAATGGCAATGGTGTCACTGACGGCCTGTGCATCCTGCACCACAGATAATGACGAGCCGATAAAGGAAGAACCGGGTACAGAAAACCCTGAACCAGATCCCGAACCTCCCACCGGAGGCAAAGATAAAGTATTGGTCGCATACTTCTCCTGCACAAACACCACAAAAGGTGTGGCAGAAACAGTGGCTGGTATAGTCGGTAGCGATCTGTTCAGAATAGAACCTGAGATACCTTATACCTCCGCAGACCTTGACTATAACAGCGACTGCCGTGCCAACCGTGAGCAGAATAACCCTGACGCTCGTCCAGCCATAAAAAACAAGGTCGATAACCTGAATGATTATGGAATTGTTTTTATAGGCTATCCTATCTGGTGGGGTGAGGCTCCACGCATCATCAGCACATTCCTTGAAAGCGGTGATTTCAAAGGGAAAACCATCATACCTTTCTGCACCTCACATTCAAGCGGAATAGGAAGCAGTGACCGTAACCTACATTCTCTTGCCCCCGAAGCCGAATGGAAGGCAGGGCGCAGATTCGGTGGCAATGTCACAAAAGGCGACATTGAGAACTGGATTGCCGGACTTGGCATAACATTTAATAAAGACAACAATATGGATTACGCGAATTTTCCACTTTCAGAAGGTAAAAACGGACAAGCTCCGACAATACGCCTTAGCAGCGGCTACGATATGCCGATTGTAGGTCTTGGCACTTACAGTCTGACTGGTGATGTATGTGTCAATTCTGTAAAATCAGCCATTGCCCTAGGTTTCAGGAAAATCGACACGGCTCACATGTACGGGAACGAGGTTGAGGTCGGCAAAGGGGTAAGGGAATCAGTCGTGCCACGCGAAGAAATCTTTGTGGCCACGAAGATTTACCCCAACCAATACTCCAATCCGGAAGCCGCGATAGAGGAATGTCTGCGCAAACTCGACATCGGATATGTGGATCTGATGCTCCTGCATCATCCCGGCACGGATGATGTGAAGGCATACAAGGCTATGGAGAAGTATGTTGCGCAAGGCAAAATTCGCTCCATCGGAGTATCGTGCTACTATATCGACGAGATAGATGAATTTATAAAACAGGTCAATATAAAGCCTGTGCTGGTACAGAACGAGGTGCATCCCTATTATCAGGATACAAAGGTGGTACCCCACATTCAGAATCTCGGAATCGCTGTCGAGGCATGGTATCCGCTTGGCGGAAGGGGCCACCAGAAGGAATTGCTCAACGACCCGGTTTTGAAAGAAATCGCCGACGCCCATAACAAATCTGTCGCACAGGTTATTCTACGATGGGACTTACAACGCGGTGTCGTGGTAATTCCCGGCTCAAGCAACCCCGCGCATATGAAAGAAAACATCTCGATATTCGACTTCGAGCTGAGTGACGAGGAAATGAGCCGCATAGCATCTCTGAACCGAAATGAAAAACATGACTGGTACTGATTGAGATGGTATCAATAGCTAAGATAACGGTCAATCCATACCGGATAGAAGAATACAAACGAATTCTTAAAGAAGAAATCATGGCTTCCCTTCTGAAAGAAGAAGATGTATATGTTTTATACCCTGTTTGGGACAAAGAACACCCCAACATTTTCACCATCGTGGAGGTCTATAAAGATAAGGAGGCTTACGAAAGTCACTGTCAGTCACCACATCTTCTTAAATATTTTGAGGACACCAAAGATATTGTCATCAATCTTGAAATCCACGAAGCTGTACCGATATTTGACAACCTGTATATGAAATAAAACAATATAAACGATGAATACAACACTTCAATACAACCAGTACATCCCTACCCATATACTTTTCGGGGCAGGACAACTAAACAAACTCCACGAACAGAGTTTTCCGGGCAAGAAGGCGTTGATTATAATCTCAAACGGCAAATCTACGCGCGCCAACGGTTATCTCTCCCGCACAGAAGAACAGTTGCGAAAAGCCGGTATTACGACCTCCGTATTTGATGGGGTCGCTCCCAATCCGACAGTTGAAAACGCAGTGGCGGGTGCTGATGCCGCCAGAAACTACAAAGCCGATTTTCTGGTGGCACTCGGTGGAGGCAGTGTCATGGACTGCGCGAAAGCCATTGCTTTGCTTGCAACAAATAAGGGTGAGCTATGGGACTATGTGGCAATCGGCACAGGTAAAGGAAAGCCTGTAACTGAAAAGCCACTGCCGATAATTGCAATAACGACAACTGCCGGTACAGGTTCTGAAACAGACCCTTGCGGTGTCATTACCAATGAGGACACAAACGAGAAGGCATTTATAATGCACCCCGGACTTTTTCCGGTTCTCGCCGTGGTTGACCCTGAGCTGATGCTTTCGGTTCCGCCTAAGTTTACTGCTTTTCAAGGATTCGATGCGTTGTTCCATAGCATTGAAGGATTTATAGCCAAAACTGCAAATCTCGCAAGTGATATGAACGCGCGGGAGGCAATACGCAATATTGCCGAGTACCTTCCACGCGCAGTGACGGACGGCAACGACCTTGAAGCCCGGACAAGAGTGGCATTTGCAAATACTTTGTCAGGAGCCGTCATGTGTCTGACACTTCTGACAAGCGAACATGGCCTCGAACACGCCTTGTCCGCATATCATCCTAATCTGCCTCACGGAGCCGGACTGATAATGATAAGCAAGGCATATTTCAGCTATTTTGTACGAAATCATGGTTGTGACGACCGATTCATAGAACTCGCCCATCTCCTTGGCAAAGACGATGCCGACAAGCCAGAGGATTTCATCACCGCACTTGCCGAATTGCAGGAGGTGTGTGGAGTCGCAGACCTTAAAATGTCTGACTATGGCATTATGCCTTCGGAATTTGAAACACTTATGCGCAACACACGCGAAGTGATGGGCATAATGTTTACCAGCGACCGTGTGCAAATGTCAGACCAAGATATAATCAATATATTCGCCGAGTCATATAAATAAGTTGTAATGAACCGACGGGATGCATTAAAAAGAATCGGTCTGATTGCAGCAGGTACCGCAATGTCTGTTTCTGGAATTGCAGACGCAGCAAACATCATAGACCCGAACATAAAACGACGTATGAAAATACTTGCAATAAACGGGAGTGCGCGTAAGGAAAGCAATACGGGAGATATGATAGACCTTGTTCTTGCGGAACTTGCGAAGTCGGGACACGAGATTGAAAAAATCAGTCTCGCCGGAGAAACCATAAATCCCTGTAAAGCATGTTTCGCTTGCGCCGGTAAGAGAAACTGCGTATGGCACAATGACATATTTTGTGATCTGTATAACAAAATGATTGCGGCTGATGCACTTATCATAGGTTCACCTACATATTCTGCGGATGTATCGACAACTCTGAAAGCCATTTTTGAAAGGGCAAGTGTTGTAAGCGACACCAATCCGGGAATGTTCACCCATAAAATTGGTGCCGGCTTGGTAGTCGGTCGTCGTGCGGGAACTATGAACGCACTCGATTCAATAAACCATTTCTTCCTTAATAAAGAAATGTTTGTTGCCGGCTCTACCTATTGGAATGTAGCCTATGGGAAACTGCCGGGAGAAGCATTAAAAGACAGTGAAGGTGTCGAAACAATGAAGAATCTCGGAAAAAACATCTCTTGGATTTTGAATAGATTGAGCTAAACGAATTCCGTCGGATAAAAACCAATTATATAGACAAAGGTGGGGCAACCTGCCTTTTCTTGTGCGTCATATTATCATCTTAAAACAAACTTAAATATAATTGACATGAACAAAGTTCTAATCGTAGATGCCTCAGAATCCGACCGTCGGCTTATGTCGGGCTTGCTGACGCGGGCCGGATACGAGCCGATTGCCGTCGATAAAATGGAGGCTGCAAAAGACGAAGTGGCGAAACTACCACCGGGTGCTGTCGTAGTCGCGGCGATGAAATTCACAGGCGGCACGGCAAAGGCATTAATCAACTGGCAAAAGCGCGAGGGATACAAATTTCCAGTCATAGCCGTAGTGGACAACCTGAATCCGAGCGATTTGCTTGCAGTAATGCAGGATGGAGGAGCGGTGAATGTAGTCCAACGCCTTGCCACAGACAAGCAGCTTGTGGAAACTGTCGGCAGATATGCCAAGCCCGAAAACGTGGTACTGGTGCTGTCAGACGAACTTATCCCACGGCAAAGCGAGGCGTTCAGACGCATAGAAAAGTCAATCCGCACTATCGCAGGGACAAACGCCAACTGCATAATCTTCGGAGAATGTGGAACTGGAAAGGAACAGATAGCACGGCAAATCTATCTTAACAGTTCCCGTGCCCAAAAGCCATGTACGGTCATCGAGGCCGGAGGAGCGGCTCTTGTCGGTCAGCATGATCCGGCGACAATGCGCAGCGAGATGTATAATTGTATCGAAAGCTATTTCAAAAAGGCCGATGGTGGCACAATCATTCTAAAGAATATTCATCTGCTGAATTTCGACAAACAGTCGGTACTGCTGCATATCCTTGAGAACGAGCATCCCGATGTGCGTGTGATATGCACCGCCGAACCGGAACTACTGAAAATGGTGTCGGAAAAGGCTTTTCGCCCAAACTTGTTCTACATACTCCGTCAGACGAGTATATCAGTGCCACCGTTGAGAGAAACGACAGAGGACATCCCCCCGTTGTCAGACTACTTTCTAACCCGTTATGCCCATAATACCGGGCGTGACAGGAAACGGCTTGACGCTTCGGCACTGAAAGCGTTGAAGATCTATCCGTTCCCCGGCAACGTGCGCGAGCTGAAGGATGTGGTTCTTTTCGCCGCCTTCCATACTCCGGACGATGCAATATCCGCATCCGACCTCAGTTTCAGCCAGTCGGAACCGGAAACCGACGGCGGTTTCAAACTGCAAGACCCGGCAATGGAGAAAGCCAAAATCATAGCCGCCTTGGAACAGGCGGAAGGCAACAAGACTATGGCAGCCAAGCTGTTGAAAATCGACCGAAGCACACTCTATATCAAGATGCGCCAGTATGGGCTTAAATAAAGGTATGGCAGATTTCGCTAAAAATTGCTACCTTTGCACTTGAAACAGAAATATCTGCGTTGCAGAGGCGACGTATTGAACATACACCATAACATAACACCGCATTTTGTTTTGACGAGAATCTGGTAAATGTTATTTTGATATATGGTAAAATGCTATAAATAAATATTTTACATAAACAACTCTCGAAATAAAGAAACAAAACAGAAACAGAAACATTTT
>Ga0209064_1003193_pt1 | contig 15179 bp, 9 predicted proteins | sample Inofromicrocosms_FD_187498 | JGI IMG/M metagenome (GOLD analysis project Ga0209064, IMG submission 187498) | Mouse cecum microbial communities from Vienna, Austria - Inoculum for glucosamine and mucus D2O microcosms (SPAdes) (version 2) | ecosystem: Host-associated > Mammals > Digestive system >... | reverse complement strand
GTACAGCCCGGGCCGCAACGACAACAGTCGCCGCGGCCCGGGCTTTTTTTGTTTATAGGGTTTAAGATTGATGGTTTGTTTAGGGTTTAGAAAAGAGAGATTGAGAGCTTAGAGAGGGGCGAAGCCCCTCTACATCATATAGCCCCATCTTTACGTAGTTAGATGGGGTTGATTCACGTAGGGACGTGCCGTGGCACGTCATGGGTCGGGCGGATCTTATGGCGACCTTTGAGCCGTAGCACCCTCCGGGCGCTTGTGGACGTGTCGCGGCACGTCAGTTCTGCGGTTGATGGTTTAGAGAAGAGATTGAGAGCTTAGAGAGAGGCGAAGCCCCGTCACTTCTTATAGCCCCATCTTTACGCAGTTAGATGGGGGGGGAGGAGGGCATAAAATTAGCGCCGGATTCCGACATTGTCGACCTCGCGGTCATTTGCCGTCATCTGGCGCTATTTGCTTTTAATGATTGTTACTCGATCAGAGTGCGAATTTTTTGCTTATCGAGTAGGATGGACTGCTTACATGGATTATGTAAAGACCCCGACCCGCGTTAAGGCGCAGGTCATGTCCGCGCCCTGTGGTGACGAGGCGTCCGGTGGTGTCGTAGAGTCGAGCATTAACCTCTTCTTTGTCTGAACGGATGTGTATCGCTCCACATTCGCTCGTGATCGATATCGTAGCTTGTGTGTAGGCTTCATTACTACCTGCATTGGCGCTATCGATGATTTCCCATTGAGCGAAATTTTCGGTATTGGCCTTGTTGCAATAAAGTGTTGCGCCGTCGGTGTCGGCGTCGCTGCCTATGTATCCGCGTGTATAAAGATTATAAAAAGATTTGCCGCCTGCAGGTGAAAACGCTACGGTCCAAAGGCTCTGACGGATTGCAGGCTCTTCGTTCCATGCCATGACCCAGTTGTTGCCGGATTTTGTGCTTCGTCCCATGTACAGTCCGGCAGCGAGGTTTAGCAATGCGTACGCACCTTCGTTTGTTTCGTCGGCGATAAAGCGGAAGCAAGTGGCGTCGCCTGCTTTGCCGTCGAGTAACGGGCTTGAGGATTCACCGGAAAATGCGGCATATAGTCCTGATGCTTTGTGTCGCAGGAGATAATTTCGTTCAGGATCGGGGAGCACTGTACCCCCAGCCTGAAATACCGCCCAGGCGTTTTCAAGGTCGGCACGTTCGCGGTCGTAATCGTCTTTTGCCACGACAGCGTTTTCCAAGGCCATTTTCATAGCCTCGTAGGCTGTCGTGGCGTAGTCAAAAGGGGCTTCGCCGGTCTGGGAGGGAAGGATTGAGCCGAATGCGGTATCTATTGTGGCGAGGCTTTCTATGAATCGGTCCTCGTCGGTGGGGACAACTACGGCGTCGAAGTCGACAAAATTCCACTGGTTCAGAGGCTCGACGCTGTTTGTCTTGTCGCAATATACTGAAGCACCTTCACCTACGCCGTCGCTTCCGAGCAGCTTGCCGCTTGCACTGTTACGTATAAGATATCCATAGGCCGCTTCCTCTACTGTGAATATGGCTTCGGCCGATTTAGGATCTATGTCTGTTCCGCTTATAGTCATCCAGCCACTTTCCGGATCTTTCGCCAGATAGCGGCCTTCGGCATCGACGATGTTATAAGTTGTGGCATCTGCGGATGTCGGGATGAATGTGAGTTTTTGCGACGGGGATTTGGTCATGTCGGCGATTGTGGCGCCTTTGCCGTCGGCCAGAGTCAGCATACGGGCTGAAGAGTAATGCTCTACGGCACACGGGCGTCCGGCCACGAACTCGCTGCGCGAGGACTGTGGCTTATAGTCCTGGCGTGCTATGGCTTCAGCCACGGCTATGCGGTAGGCGCTTGAGTACATGTCGGCTTCGATGTAATCCTGATGGCGCCGGGAGTCATAGTATACGCCGAAAGCTTGCGACGCACCTTCGCGAGGGGCGGCGACACCTACGGCCGAACCGTCGTAGCGTCGGTTGTCGGCTACGCTCAGGCATAGCCCTGCGGCACGGTTTATCACACGGTAATAGCCGTCGGGCAGAAGTACGAATTCCCATGCGCTGTTGTCGGATGTGCCGTCTGTATCCTCGATAAGGGAGTTGCCGCGGACGGCGAGATAGCGGCCGCTGTCGGCTGCACGCAGGCGCCAGATATATGGATTGTCTGTAGCCTCAAAGATGAAGCGACTGTTGATACGTTCATCGTCGTCTTTGATGCAGAAACCCGACACCATGCCTGTGCGCGAAAGCAGGCGGTCGGAGTTGCGTTCGAGAAGCAGGAATTCGCCTCCTGCGTTAATGCTTGCGGCACGTTTGTAGCGGTACATGTCGCGCATGACCTCGTCGAGATTCCAGCCTTCGGAGAGGTTGCGCACAGTCGGGTAGCCGGAGCGTATGCTCATAGGCAGCCATACGTAGGTTGAGCCTCCGACATTGTTCGGATTCCAGCGGTCGCCGTAGAATATGAAGCATTTGGGATCATATCCGAGGCTTTCGACAGAGAAAACGAATGCACCTTGCGAGCGGTAGGAACGGTTCTCGTCAGGATCGACGCAGAAGTTCAGGCCTTCCGTCCAGTCGCCGAGCATCTCGCCGACAGCTGTGGCCGAATGGCCGGGAGCGGGATCCCATCCTTTGCATTCGGAGAATGTGGCGAAGTAGGTATCGCCGTATTTGCATACGGTGGTGGCTTCAAGGCGCCGTCCTTTCATGATAAGTTTTTCATCAGACGAACAGCCGAGGAAGTCGTCGGAAAGCCGTACGACGTTTATGTCGGTGTTCATGTTTGTCGAGCAGAAGTGGTAGGCATTACCGTCCGTGTCGAGGAACAGAGTCTGGTCGCGCGAGTCGTGGCCGTTGGGACGCATGGTGCTTATGAAGCGGTACGGACCGGTGATTTCGTCAGCTTCGAGTATGGCTACGCGCGCTTGTCCGTAGTCCTTGCCGTTTTCCCAGTGTGCCCACATTACCCATTTTCCCGTGCGTGCGTTGTGGATCACTTTCGGTCGCTCGAGCAGGCGGCCTTCTGATATGTCCTGCATGTTTTCATCGTCGCGTTCGCCACTATGTGTGGCTGCGAATCCGAGGTTCTCCCAATTATAGAGATCCGAACTGCGGTATACGCTGATACCGTCGGAATGTCCGCCCGTACGGCTTTCTCCGAACCAGTAGAAAGCGCCGTTGTGAGGCACTACGCAACCGCCGTGGCAGTTGATGTGTGTGCCGTCGGTGTCGGGCCAGTTTGTGCCGATAGGAAATTTCTCGATGCCTGCCGCCCGGGCGCCTGTGGCAGCGGATGCCGCAGCGAGGAGCAGACAGATGCCTGTCAGTCGTTTCATTGCTTGTAGGTATAAGGTTAAATTAATATTGAATGTGTTTGGAAAGAAAAAAGAGAGCCTGCCGTAAAGTCCGGCAGACTCTTCAAAGTTAAGGATATTTTTCGTACGGGTACAACCCGTAATCAGTCAAAAACAGGGTGAAATCGATGTCAGATCAGTTCTTTCGGCCTTTCTTGCCTGCGGCTTGTTGCTGTGCGCGTAATGCTGCCTGCTGCTGGCGCTGAGCCTCTTCGAGGCGTGCCATGAAGCCGCTTTTCTTGCGAGGCTTGCGGGCATTTTCCAATAGTTGGGCGCGTACTTTGTCCTCGTCAATGACACGGCGGAAAATCCATGTCTGGAAGATGGTTATAAGCAGCGACAGCAAGTAGTAGTAGCTGAGGCCTGAGGCATAATCGTTGAATATGAAGAGGAACATGACAGGCATCATGTAGGTCATCAGTTTCATGCCGGGCATGGATGCACCTCCGGGCTGCGACTGCATGTTGATTTTGGTGTAGACGATATTGACTATGGTCATCAGCAGGCAGAACAAGCTTACGTGGCTTCCGTAGAAAGGTATATTGAACGGCAGTGTAAGGATGGAGTCGGGAGCGGAGAGGTCGTGCGCCCAGAGGAATCCGTGTCCGCGCAGTTCTATGGCCGAGGGGAAGAACGAGAACATTGCGATCAGCACCGGCATCTGCAGGAGCATGGGCAGGCAGCCCGAGAAGGGACTGGCTCCGGCTCGGCTGTAGAGCGACATTGTTTCCTGCTGACGTTTCATGGCGTTTTCATCGCCGGGATATTTCTCGTTGATTTCCTTGATTTCGGGAGCGAGCACGCGCATTCTTGCCTGCGATTTATAGCTCTTGAACGTGAAGGGGAAGATGATTATCTTGATGAAGATTGTCAGGAGCAGTATGATAAGTCCGTAGTTGGTAAGGAAAGAGCCGAGGAATGTGAATACGGGTATGATTATAATCGTGTTGATCCATCGGAACAGTCCCCATCCCAGAGGTATAAGCCTGGTCAGTGACAGATCTTCGCCGGCGTCAAGGCGCTCGTCGAGTCCGGAGAGGATAGGGTAATCGTTCGGTCCGAGATAAAAATGGAATGATGCGGCAGTACCTTCTGCGGCGGCAGAATAGGGAAGTGTGGCAGTCATTGCCATGTCCTTTAGATAGTCGTCGGTCTTCAGGTCGACTGAAGCGAGATCTGCGGTTGAGAAATGCTCGTCGGCAACTATCACGCTTGAGAAGAACTGGTTCTTGAACGCTACCCATTTGATATTGCCCTGCAAGCTTTTTGAGTCGTCGCCGTTGGCGTTGAGATCGTCGGGGCTGTCGCCTACGTATTTGTAGTAGATGGCGCTGTTGCGTTCTTCAAACGTGCGTCCGATCTCGTTGCGGCCCATGCGCTGGTGCCAGTTGAAATCTATCGATGCAGTGTTGGCCGGAAGTATGGCGCTCATTCCGTTCTGTACGATTTCCATACGGACATCGTAGCCGTCGGGGGCGAGCGTGTAACGTATTCCCCACATCACTCCGGGTGCCGGTTCGAGCGACATAAGCACGGCAGAGTCGCCCTCGGCCGTGGCGCGGAAATAGAAATCGCGGGTGTCGATGCGCTGGTCGGCTGTGGCGAAGCGGAATGAGTAGCCGTCGTTCGCTCCTTTGAAAAGTTTTACAGTCTGTACTGTATCGCCGATTTCCGAGTTGTATTTTTTCAGTTCGGCCTGGCTTATTATGCCGCCTCGGGTGTCGAGTGTGAGGCGGATCAGTTCGTTTTCAAGTGTCACCTGTTCTTCGCTGCCTGAAAGATGACGTGCGAAGCCCTCATAGCGCAAAGCGTTGTCGATCAGCGTGCGCACGGCGTCGGCCGCTTTGGCGGTCTGGGCCATTGTGAGAGTCGAACGGTTGGCCAGCAAAGAGCGTATGTTGGTTGTTGTGTTTCCTACGGTTGCCGTGCCGGAGAGGCTGAGGCTGTCGGCGCGCAGGTCGAAATCGGCGTTTCGAAGGATGTATGCGCCGTCATCGGTACGGGTGCCTATCTGGCGGACTGTGGCGGCAAGAGCCGCGCTGTCGTCGGCTGTGAAAGTAATGCGGCGCTCTGCTGCCGAAGCTGTCGATTTCTGCTCTGATGCGAGCTGTTCGCGTCGCTCCTGCTCGGCGGCAAGCTGTTCGGCCGATGGCTTCTGTAACCACATGAAGCCGAACATTACGGCGGCCATGAGCACGAGGGCTGTAACTGTATTCTTATCCATTAAATTATGATTGCGGACAATGTTTTGTCTGGAATTTGTTAATGTCGCTTATTTCTTTTTTTCGTTGTGGTATTCTACGGCTGCGTTGATGAAAGACGCGAAAAGAGGGCTTGGCGACAGTACCGTGCTCGAATATTCGGGGTGATACTGTGTGCCGACGTACCATCGCTTGCCCGGGATTTCCACCACTTCCACCAGCTTTGTAGCCGGATTCTCGCCCACGCATGCCATTCCTGCTTCTTCGAAGCGTGTACGGTACTCTTCGTTGAATTCGAAGCGATGGCGGTGGCGTTCGCTGATTTCAGTTGTTCCGTAAGCTTTTGCGGCCAGAGATTCGGGACGCAGGACGCAGTCGAACGCACCGAGGCGCATGGTGCCGCCGAGATTGGATATGCTCTTCTGTTCTTCCATCAGGTCGATGACATTGTCGGCGGTATGGGGACTCATTTCCGTGGAGTTGGCTTCCGTAAGGCCGAGGACGTTGCGTGCGAATTCGATTACCATGCACTGCATTCCGAGGCAGATGCCGAATGTCGGCACATCGTTCTCGCGGCACCAGCGCAAGGCTGCGAATTTGCCGTCGATTCCGCGTTGTCCGAATCCGGGAGCCACGACAACACCGTCGAATCCCGAGAGAAGTTCGCCGGCATTTTCGTTATTGATTTTCTCTGAATGTATCGACACCAGATTAAGCTTGCGTCCTGCGTAGGTGGAGGCATGGAACAAAGCCTCGTTGATGGATTTGTAGGCATCCTGCAGTTCTACGTATTTTCCGACAAGACCGATGTTGACTGTTTCGGTGGCATTGTCCATCTTGTGGATGAAGTCAAGCCATGCGCCCATGTCTGGTTCACCTTCGGGGGTGATGCCTGTCTTTCGCAGCACTATTTCGTCGAGGTGCTGCTCGTGCATCTTCAGGGGCACTTTGTAAATTGAGTTGACGTCGATGGACTGGATAACCGAGTCGGGAGCGACGTTGCAGAAAAGCGCTATTTTGCGGCGCATGTCGGCGGGAATGTCCTTTTCCGTGCGGAGCACCAGCACATCGGGCTGTATGCCGACTTCCTGCAGGCTCTTGACTGAGTGCTGGGTGGGTTTTGTCTTGAGTTCCTTTGCCGCCGCTATGTAAGGCACGTATGTCAGGTGTATGCAGAGGCTGTTCTGCCCGAGTTCCCATCTGAGCTGGCGGACACTTTCAAGGAATGGCAGGGACTCGATGTCGCCTACTGTTCCGCCGATCTCGGTGATTATGAAATCGAAGTTGCCGGTGTTTCCGAGCATCTTCACGTTGCGTTTGATCTCGTCGGTGATGTGGGGAACGATCTGCACGGTCTTGCCGAGATAGTCGCCGCGGCGTTCCTTGTCGATCACGCTTTGGTAGATACGGCCTGTGGTGACATTGTTCGCACGGGTGGTGCGCACGTTGGTGAAGCGTTCGTAGTGCCCCAGGTCGAGGTCGGCTTCATGACCGTCGACGGTCACATAACATTCGCCGTGTTCGTACGGGTTCAGTGTCCCCGGGTCGATGTTGATGTACGGGTCGAATTTCTGGATGGTTACTCTGTAGCCTCGGGCTTTTAGCAGGCAGGCGAGCGACGACGATATGATGCCTTTTCCAAGCGAAGACACAACGCCGCCGGTGACGAAGATGTATTTTGTTTCCACGCTGATGGTGATGTTTGGTTTCTTTTATCCTATTTGGGTACAAAAGTACGAAAATTCGTGTGAAAGTCCAAACACAGGCCGAGGCGCCGAACGGCTTGTCGCCTCAAAATTCAACGCCTCGGCCAGAATATCGGAATAATGAACCAATCCGCATTCGGTTGCCTATGCGGGACGGTCGCCTGCCGGTGTCATTCGTCGGGAAGTTTCTCGGCGTCGAAGCCGGCGGCACGCACGGCGTCGGCTATTGTGTCGGCATCGGCGTTGCCGTCGACGCTGGCCAGTCCGGTCGTGAGATCGACGCTTACATTGTCGACGCCTTCGACCGAGGAGATAGCGCGCTCGACCGAGGCGCGGCAGTGCTGGCAATTCATGCCTGTGATTCTGAGTTTCATGATGTTTTCGTTTGTCTGTTTGTCGATTTTGTGATTATTTATATTTCCGCGCAGCAAAGCCCATGCGATAAGCAGGACGAGTATGGCCGAGCATATAGTGGAGAAAATGGGAAATGATGCGTGGCATGTGTCGGCGATTCCTGTTGTCTGTAAGGTGAACCAGTGGGCAGGCATCAGATAGTCTATGGCCAGTCCGAATGCCAGCGCTCCGGCTATAATGGAACCTATGTAGACTGCGGCCGCCTTACGTCCCATCTCGCGGCTGACCAAAGCTGCCGATGCAAAGTTCGCTGCAGGTCCCGCCATTAGCAGAACGAATGCTGTGCCCGGCGAGAGTCCTTTGAGCATAAGCGACATCGCTATGGGAATGGAGCCTGTGGCGCATACGTACATCGGTACAGCTATGGCCAGTACGGCCGGCATAGCCAGAAATGGATGTTCTCCGAGGGAGGAAAGGGCGTCGGCCGGAATATAGACTGTGATAAGGGCGGCTATGACAAGTCCGGCTATCAGCCAAGGACCTATACCGGCCACAAGATCGATGTAGCCATAGCGCAGTGCAGCGGCAAATTTAGCCGCCAAGCTGCGGCGGGTTTTCTTCTCCTCCTCGGCGTATGCTGCGCATGTTGCGGACGGAGAATCTTGGCCTTTTTCAGTGACTCCTACAGCCAATCCGCCGAATAACGCTGTTGTCATGGCGGCTAAAGGGCGTATGACAGCGAAGGCGGGTCCGAGAAGCGATGCTGTGGCGGCGATGGAGTCGATGCCTGTCTGAGGCGTAGCTATCAGGAACGACGACGAAGCGGCGCGGCTGGCGCCTGCGCGCCGCATGGCTATGGCAGTGGGAAGCACACCGCATGAGCACAGCGGCAGCGGTACGCCGGCAATGGCGGCCTTGACGACTGCTTTCCATCCAGATCCGGAGAGATGCCGGGCAAATGTTCCGGCGGGTATGAACGCGTGCATCAGTCCGGCTATAAGGAAACCGAGCAGTACGTAGGGTGACATTTCGTTCAGTATGTACAAAAGAGATCTTAGAATTTCCATGCCGCAAAATTAGCTCCGGCCGGACGTACGCTTATTATATCATTGCTGAAAAAAATTGCACAATTCGTGAAAAGCGATTTCTTTGTGCATGTCATACTTCCGGCAGAGGGCGCCGTGAACCTATGCGGCGGAACTCGCCGGGCGTAAGCCCTGTCTGCTGTTTGAACTGTCGCGACAGGTGTGCAGCTGAGCTGTAGCCTGTTTGCCAGGCAATTTCGTCAAGCGACAGGTTATGGTATTTGATAAGTTCCTTGACCCGCTCCACGCGCAGTGCTATCAGATAGTTTTCTATCGAACGGCCCTCGGTTTCGGAGAAAATTCGGCTGAGAGAGGCGTAGCTTATGTGCAGGGCTTCGGGAAGCAGTTCCGACAGTTTTCCTCCGGGACCTCCCTCGCGGCGGCTGATGTCGATGAGAGTGTGTTTGATGGCTTCCACGATGGTGGCTTCGCGACTTCTGACGAGGCCGAATCCCTCGGCGGAGAGCATGCGGTCGAATTCAGCCGTTTCATCGTCGGTCAGGTCGCGCGTGAAAGAGGCCGATCCCAGTTCGATGGCTTCCACCGGCAGCTTCAGATGGTCGGAGGCTATATGGCGCACAGAGTTGATGCAGTGGCGGCATACCATGTTTTTTATTATCAGTTTCATTATAGTCGGACTTTGCAGGCAAAATTACGGCAAAGAGGCCGGGCGTCAAAATAAAGCGGATAAAAAAACGCCACGGAGCCGGACGACGGCTTCGTGGCGTTTGCTTTGTTGTGTCGCGGGTGTCAGCGAATGATTATTTTGCTGACGGATGTGCCGCGGCGCATGATATAGATGCCGGCTTCGGTCGGACGGGAAGCGATTCGGTGACCCTGCAGGGTGAAATACTCTGCTTTCGCCTCTGTTTCGCATTCCGGATAAGTGATTCCGGAACTGCCATATATTCCCTTTGCGCCGTCGATTGTATAGAGTGCGTTGGCCATGGCTATGAAGTCGGCGGTTTTTGTCGGGTCGCCGTCGCCGGCGTTGAAGAGCAGGCCTGTAGTTCCGGCAGGAACGGTGTAGGTCCATATCTCGCCTTCGTGGCGTGTCATTGCCACACCCGGCCATGTGCTTTCCGATGCGCCCCAGTAGTGTATGTAAGGGGTACTCCAGCCGTTGCCGCTGTTGTCGAAGTAGACATTGAAATCGGTATCCGGATTTTCATGCTTTATATACACGCCGGCATCGCCCGAGGTAGTGTAGATGTGGTCTGCAACAGGGGTAAAGTCGGCGGTTTTTGTCGGGTCGCCGTCGCCGGCATTGAACAGTATGCCTGTAGTACCTGCAGGAACAGTGTATGACCATGTATTTTCGCTGACAAAGGTCATTGCCACGCCGGGCCATGTGCTTTCTGATGCGCCCCAGTAGTGTATGTAAGGAGTATCCCAGCCTGTATCGGAGTTGTCGAAGTAGACGGTGAAGTCGGTTCCGGGAGTCGGATCCGGACCGGGCGATACTCCGGTCTTGGACCACACGCAGTAGTCTGTGCCTGAGGCCTTGATGTCGGAGTTGCTATAGCCTTCGGGACTTGCCATCGAGGAGCCGATCTTCACCACGAGTTCGCCTTTTGTGCCGCGTACGCGAGCCATATAGCAGTCGCGGGCGGAGCGAAGCACTTCTACAGAACTCATATTGTGGATGCCGACAGCATTGCGCACGCTTATCAGCGCTTTGATTTCGGCTTTGTGCTCGAGCCAGTGGCGCAGGAATACGCAAGGGGTGCCGGGGCTGCATAATATGAACGCATTGGCGGCTACGACGTTACCGTGGAATTTGGAACCGTCGCGGTCTGTATCGTGGTTTTCGATGAATGTGACGGCATAACGCGGATAGCCGAAGTGTATCAGTCCGGCAGGCTGGTCGGTACTTCCGTTGGCTTTCCAGACAAGCTTTGTGAGGTCGCCGGAAGAGAATGCTTCATTGATGGCATACTTTGCGGGAAAGTCGAATGCGGCCGACTGTCGGCCAGTGGACTCGATCCAGGCTGCTACTGCGTCGTACTGTCCGTCCCAGTATTCGCCTACGCAGAATGTCGGTTTGGAGTATTCGTTATAGATTTTGGTGTAGCGTCCTGCGTAACCTTTCACCATGTCAAGGCGGAAGCCTGCGTAGCCCAGGTCGTCGAGGAGGAACTTGCAGTAGTTCTTCACATTGTCCTGCACAGTGGCATTGGTATGGTCAAGGTCGCGGGCGCCGCTGAAATCTTCGCCGGTGTCGGGCGCGCCTGTCGGTTTTGCCTGTCCGGGAGCATTTGCCACTTCGTCGGTCGAGCAGATATGTTCGGGTCCGAGCTTATACGTGCGTCCGTTCCATGTTTCGGAGGGAAAATCTGTCCAGTTGCTGACTCCCGCGCGGTGGTTGACCACCACGTCTTCTATTATGCCCGTGCCTTTTTCCTTGAATGTGGAAATCATTTTGCGCAGTTGCGTTTCCGTGCCGAACGACGAGGTGTGCTTGGTGAACCAGTAGATGGGCATATATCCCATGCTTTGCCCGCCACCGCAATTGGCGCTGTTAGGCACCCATATAAGGGAAAAGTACTGCGACAGTTCGTCGGCCTGTGATGTAAGATTGCTCCAACGGGTTTCGGAATATGAATCCCAATAGAAGCCCTGTAGCATTACTCCCTGATAGTTTTCCGGCCAGCCTTGCGCGAAACAGGCTGCTACGGAGCATACGACTGCCGTAATTGCAGTTAGAAGTTTTTTCATGACAGAGATTTAAGTAAATATGATATATTAAAGATATTATGCGGCCTGATTGCGGAAACGTTGGCAAAAGTAACAAATATACGGTAGAAATGCAAGTTCGCGGCTGTGGGTGTCGTTTTTTTGTTGTACTTTTACATTCCGGAAGTTTAAACACGCATAAATATATTATGGAAGGAACAGTAGTAAGAAACACAGGCTCGCTCTATGTTGTAGCTCCGTCGGACGGTGCGCCGGAGGTGCGTTGCCTGGTCAAGGGGAATTTCCGTATCAAAGGCATACGGACCACCAATCCGGTGGCCGTGGGCGATGTGGTTGAGTACGGACAGCCGGGACCTGACGGAGTGTCCTATATCTCTGCTATAGTTCCGCGGCGGAATTATATAATCCGTCGTTCGAGCAACTTGTCGAAAGCTGCGCATATAATAGCAGCAAATATAGATTGTGCCTTGCTTGTGGCTACTCTGGCGCATCCGGTCACTTCGCTGACCTTTATCGACCGCTTCCTTGCCACGGCCTGCGCATACGGAGTCGATGCTGTTCTGCTGATTAACAAGACAGATCTTCTTGACAGCGATGATGATCGTGAATACCTTGATGCGGTGGCATATCTTTATCGTTCGATAGGCTATAAGGTTCTGGAGGTTTCGGCTCGTACGGGTGAGGGTCTTGACAGCCTGTGTGAATTGCTTCGCGACAAAGTTACGCTGCTCTCCGGAAATTCCGGAGTCGGTAAATCGACTCTTATAAACAGGCTTGTTCCGGGTGCCGATGTCCGTACGGCAGAAATTTCGGTCGCCCACGACCAAGGCACACACACCACGACATTCTCTGAGATGTACCGTCTGCCCGGAGGCGGGAGTATTATCGATACCCCGGGAATACGAGGATTCGGAACTGTCGAGTTCGACCGCAACGAGGTGGATCATTTCTTCCCCGAGCTGTTCGCGGCTTCCGGACAGTGCCGTTTCAGCAATTGCACGCACACCCACGAGCCGGGATGCGAGGTTCTTGCGGCTCTTGAACGCAATGAAATCGCCCGCTCGCGTTATAATTCCTACCTTAGCATACTTGAAGAGGCCGGAGCTTCCGGCGACAAGTACCGCAAGCCCTTCTGAGCGGTAATTATGGTCGGGGCGGATGTGCAAATCTGCTTTTATGTAATTTTTTTTCAAAAAAAAGCTGTGAAAATTTGCGGATTCAAAAAATGTTCGTACCTTTGCATCGCTTTCGAAAAAGAACGGGCGCTTAGCTCAGCTGGTTCAGAGCGTCTGCCTTACAAGCAGAGGGTCGGGGGTTCGAATCCCTCAGCGCCCACAACAGACAAACCAATCGTTCTTTTTGATAGCAGCCCACTCGTTGGGGCTACAACGGGCGCTTAGCTCAGCTGGTTCAGAGCGTCTGCCTTACAAGCAGAGGGTCGGGGGTTCGAATCCCTCAGCGCCCACGGTTAAAACCACCATGTCATCCGCGATATGGTGGTTTTTTGTGTATTATAAAATCCGCCCGCGGTGCGGGTAGGGGGTGCATAATAAAGAAATTCATTCAATAAGAAACGTGGACTGAAATTGCCACGTCTATTGAGATGGTCGTAGGAAACCAATGATGAAGATGAGGGAATAGCAGCCCACGCTATAGCGTGAGAACCGCTTTGTTATCCTCTCATCATTGCGAAAATTTCCCACGTTTTCTACCATCCATTCCAACTATCTGTAAATCATTCATTAGCTCCATGCCGATTGTGCTAAATCAGTACTACATGTGTAATTGGAGAAAAATAGAGGCAATCATTTTGTATATAATTAACACATGTTTTTTATCTTTAATAGTGGTTTTCTGCTTTTAATTCAGTGCAAATCGGTTATCTCTTATCATCATAATACCATTATAAAAATCCACCGAGAGCAATCGCACATTTCAGTGACCTATAGTTAAATCCTATATGATTTAGTATCAATATAATCTTGGACATTATCGAGAACTTCTGATATGTATGATGTCATAGCTTGCTTTAATTTTACTAATTCGCCAACAGTAAAATTTCGACCAATCTCGCAAAATGTCTTTTCTCCATGAGCCAATTGATTCCTCTTTTCTTTAATTGTCACAAGTTCTCGACCGTCTTTAGGGGCCTTATAACCGATTCGCTTTGCAATCTCCCTAATTTTTTGAGCGTCTATATTTCCGCTGAAAGAAACCGCATCCTCTTCCAATTTAAGAAATTCATTATTGACAATTTGATCCAATATTGGACTAATGGTTTCGTGTTTGATGCGTTGTGCATCAACATTCTTAAAAGAATGGTTTATCCATAATCTTTTAAGATTTTCCGAAAAATCTTGATATTTTACGCCCTCTGATTCAATGACATTGCCAATTGCTTTAATTGAATTACGTACAGTAGCCTCCAATAGATTATATAGAAGGATAAATCCATTAGCTTTCAATATTTTGCTTAATTCTTCATCAATTTCCAATCTGCTCACGGTTCCTGATAGATCCTTACTTTCAAAGACACACGAACAGCTATCCAATGGAGATAGGACAGAAAAATAAGAATCAATTTCTTTTAGGCGACGCGCAAATTCACTCCTCGTTGTCAGCATATTTGAAAGATGTAATTTTACCTAAAAGGACATCTCTTACAAATTCTACCCTTTCACGCAGACGCCCTGGATTATTGCTGGCATCGGAAGTGGTATGTCTTTTAAATTCTATAGAATTTAACCATTCAAAATTTGTTGGATGAATCGAATTGTCCTCCTCTAATGCCAAATGGACACCTACAGATAGAGCCTCAAATCTAACTCGCGGAGTACTTCCATCATTTAAGGACCGAGCAAAATATGGCTTTGGAAAAGTGTTTTTCACAAAACTAAGCATTCGCTGGAATTTAGAACTAAGGACATCCCTATTAAAGTCATCTTTGTGCTTTCTGACAAAAGCATCCAAAAATGGCGCAACATCATGTTTAAATTTAAGATACTCTTCTGAATATGCAAAGAATCTAAGAACTAATTCATCATACTCACCACGTTTTATCTTGCTTTCTGAAATAGGGCAAAGTTCCCTTAACAAAGGATCTTTCGCGGAATCAATGATAAATTGATAGAACTCACTTTGGTATGCTCCTTTTCTCGTTTCACTTGGAGTTAAACGAGAGCTACTTGTATTGACTCTTTTGAATATGTCTGCACGAGTAGCAGCATCGGCTTTATCTGTTACGACATGAACACGGATATCTCGTAATTTAAATTTATTTTGACGTGATACTGGAAGGTCGGAAAAATATGTTCCATTCAACTTAGTCAATGTTTCCAAGCCCTGCAATTTAAGATTATTATTGCAGTATTCTACTATTGTGCGGATACGCTGGGAGCCATCTATAACCTCCAATTCTGCATTATCTCCTGATACTGAAACAAATATCGGCATTATAGGAACTCCTAAAAATAGAGATTCTATGAAACAAGCTTTTTGGCTAGCTTTCCAAATAAAATCTCGTTGATAGGGAGGCACAAATATTTCCTCTTTCGCATATTTTGCCAAAATTACTTCAATTGGATATTCTTTTGTATCGTAATTATATGGCATACTTGCAGAAGCCAACTGATCTTCTAATTGAGCCGCAAGGTCAGGTGTTAATTATAATCGGCAAAACGAAAAGTGCAATTTTGAAAAACGAAAAGTACATTTTTTGGTGTTTTCCGGCCATTTCGGGCGCGTCTGTTTGACCGCCGTTCAATCATCGCTCAAACGCTGTTTAATCGGTT
>Ga0209064_1003192_pt1 | contig 15185 bp, 16 predicted proteins | sample Inofromicrocosms_FD_187498 | JGI IMG/M metagenome (GOLD analysis project Ga0209064, IMG submission 187498) | Mouse cecum microbial communities from Vienna, Austria - Inoculum for glucosamine and mucus D2O microcosms (SPAdes) (version 2) | ecosystem: Host-associated > Mammals > Digestive system >... | reverse complement strand
TTGAAATCGGTATGGAAGCAACAGGTCACTATTGGCTCTCAATCTATTCTTTCTTTATTGAAAAAGGCTTTACAGTACATGTGGTAAATCCGATTCAAACAGACGGTTGGCGCAAAGGAACGGAGATTTTTTCTCTTTACCTATTGACTTTTTATAGTTGGTCTTTCATTTTTTTTGCCCTTCGGCAACATCAACAATACCACATGAGTCCGAATCAGTCCAGAGAGAATCAAAAAGTTTTTATTTCAGACATATATATTTTCAGCATCGTAATGGGCGGCGCTAATACGGATTATTTTACCGTATTCTTCTTCGGTAATAAGCTTCATTCCAAGCAGCATTCTGAGCAGATTCATGCCGTAAGCAAAAGAGGCGTTGTTTTTATCTTTTATCATTTCTTTATATCCTCCGTGTGTTCAAGTCCGAAGCTGACTGCGATGGCGTGGTCAATTTGCTTCATAGTTTTATCGTCTACTGTTGAAACATACCTTCCGAGACGTGATTTGTCTATTGTTCTGATATGTTCAAGCAGCGCTATTGATTTTTTCATGCCGTCCGCTGCGAAAATGATATGCGTAGGAAAGAACGCTTGTAACTGCCGCTGTGATGGTGGTGCGGCTGTGCTTATTTCCTTTATTATTCTGCAGTATAATTATTGGTCTGTGACTGCTTTGTTCACTGCCGACCGCAGGTGACAGATCGGCATAATAGATTTCTCCGCGTTTTATATCATTCATTATATTTGCCTCCGTAAGTAACAAAGCGAGCATTTATCCGTATTTGGGTAAACGCCCGCCTTATTTTGTATCAATCGTTTTGTTTATATCCGATATTTGAACCACGCCAACCCCTCGAATATACGGGAACGCATCTTCCGGCTGTGCATTCAGCCTCATGGGAATCTAACCCCCCTCAGGTTCTCTGAGAGACGCCCTCCTTTGCTGCGACGGCTCACGACGTTATTATCGCTTCAACGCTCGGCTTTAGGACTGGACGCAAGTATCTTTAATGCTTCTGCCTGTCATGGCCTTCGGTGCGGATGCGCCGCACTGTCCGAGTATATCCCGTGTGGCTTGCCGGTTTCCCGACAGCAGAAGGAAAGTAAAAAATGCGCTGTACTATTCTATTTTCAAGGAACCCAAGGCGGCAAGATAAAGCCCCCTCACTTTCCATGCCGAAAAATCAAGGGGGCTACAACCGAGATTTTTTAACTTTCTAAAATTTTTTTAATTTGGCCCGGATTTTACCGATCCGTTTGCTGATAGCCTTCTGTGATATCCCGTATAGCGAAGCAAGCTCTGTTTCGAATAATGTCGGCAAATTAAAAGCTTCTCATCTTCCGGCAGCGAAAGGATAGCTTTCTTCAGTTTGTCAGTCATGATTTTCAGCTCAACCTGTGCTTCAATATCTTTGCTTCTGTCAATCAGAATATCTTCACCGATGAATTCGTCTTTTGTAAGCATATCGTAGGAGATTTCTCTGTTTTCTTTAGACAACTCATACAGATACTTCTGACGGCGCTTATCTTTATAGAAATCCCTGTATGTATCCTTCATCACCTTCATAAGCATACCGTGAAGCGGAATAAAGAGCTTGTCCGCATACTGAATGTTTTCTTCTGTAAGACAGCGAAGTTCCTCATAAGTTATCTCTGTATATTCGCCGTCTGATAAAATAAATACTTTCTTTGGTGCATATTTCACCTTTAGTACCTCCAATCAATCAAATTTGAATTATTCAAAACGATTGATAAGAGGCGGACTGCGACCGCTATGGAATATTAAAAAGCAGCATATAAGGAGCACAAGTGCGGGAAAACGTTTTATAAAATAAAATAGCCGCAAAGCTAAGAAAGCTTTGCGGCTATCGGCGTATTCTATTGTTCGGGAAACCAGGAGAGAACTATCACTCAGCCAGCCCGAGCCGGCTGGGCATGGCAGGTCTTTACCTGTCAATTTTACTCCTTTTTGTTAAAGGGCGGGTTGGTTAATTTAGGGTTTATGCGTTTGAAAGGTCTGCTTAGTTATAAAACCTTACTTTATGTCTTAAACATCATTTGAATATATTCCAAAGAGAAACTCTTTACCATATTCTATTTCACCATTGATAATGTTTATTTTTATCTGTTGATACAGTCAATAATATATTATATTCTTTTTCATCATATTTACCTTCTTGAACCGAACCCACCAACCCAAAATTTAAATACTCATATGAAACAATTTTACCGTCCAAACAATTAAATGCATTTTTAATTTCTAAATTCAAATCATTATTATTTCTTACATCTTCACAAAACATTGCTTCAAGAGTATCTATATCACCGGTATTAAAACATTCAACAATTTCCTCGGCTTGCTGCTTTAATTCTTTTCTTTCATTATGATTATCTATAAATGCATTTGCAACACCTTTGATATTACATCCTGTAACACTCAATATTATTGCAATTGAAAGAGGTACTGTTAAAAGCTTTGTCATCTTACATTGTCTCCCCACCACATAATCCAAACTGTTTTTTTATCATTATCAAAGATAAGGTATTCGCCGGTATATTCCTTATTTATATTTTCTGATTTAAATGACTCATACATATCATTGTAACCATTGTTATTCGTGAATTTTGAAAAATCTATTGAACCTACAATAGCCATTTTATCTTTTTGCGGATTTATAAAATCAGGTTTAAAACCTGTTATCCACCATTGATCATCTTTAGGCGCCCATCTAAAAATAGTATCATGATTTTCACTGTTTTTAGAATAGTCATATAAAGATAAGGTCATTGGAAGTTCAAAATCTACAGCGTCCCAATGATACCCTTGTGCCCATAGAACAGTTGTGGTTTTATATATACCCATTTCCGCGCCTCCGCCAAGATTTAGGTAATCACCCCGCCATATCCATAACACATACTGCTCATTGTTATATTTAAACCAAAATTGCTTTGGCTCCATATTATTATTGGTGCCAAGTGCAAAACCCCAATCATATAAATTATTATAGCCGAAGAACTTCTGCCAGGTTTTAACGTCTGAGTGCAACGCTTCATTCATTGTATCCATTCTGAAATTTTAAAATCTGGAACCGGCAGTTGTGAAAACAGGAGAATTAATACCGTTTCTAACTTGATACATTAACCAAAATCTGTCATAAAGCGGTCCGATCAATGTTCTAACAGCAAGGTTGTACTCTGTCTTGTATTCAAACCACTCGCCTAATTCACTGGGAATTTTTCTGTTAAATCTATGCTTGTATGTGTTTTCCATAAATTCTTAGGGCCGGTATATGTAAACGGTGTGTTATCTATGGGGGCAATGTTTACGCCGTTTTCATTTATTATTTTAGCGCTATCTAAAAGACCGTCACCATCAGAATCTATTTCATTCGGATAAGAATGTACCCTGAATTTTATGTAACAGCTCGTCCCAAACTTATCATACGGTATTGCCTTATCATCATCCTTTTCAAGATCGACTTTGGAAACAACACCTAAAATTTCGTAGGCGTCTCGAAGCTCTCCGGCAGTAGCTGCAGTCAGATATTCGCCGCCTGTCTTTTCGACAATGCTTTCAAGCGCGGCAGCATCACAGTCACTTCCGAATCCTACTGTGTAGATTTTTACACCCAAATCCTGCGCACGGTTGAGTTGTTTGATAAGGTTATCGGAATCGCCGAAATCATTTCGGTCTGACATAAAAATAATAATTTTTGTTGTTGATTTATAGTCAGCCTGAATTAAATCAAGTCCCTTAGCAATCGCTGTTCCGAAATCAGTTCCGCTCATACTGTTATTAATTGTATAAACCTCGTTGATGAGCTGTGTTTTTGTAAGCATTCCGATAGTTTCAACGCCGTCTCCGTCAGGATCGGGCAGATCGGAGCTGCCTGCTGTTACGTCATATCCAAACTTTACTATAGCGCCTCTTTCGTTGTTTTCCATTGTAGAAATATATGTTTGTATTGCGGATATTCTTCCGCAGGACGGGCGCGGTATGTTGATAATCGGATCGTTATCTACCATACTTAATGAGCAGTCAACAACAAAAACCGTATCGAGAGTTTTGTCTCCGGTATAATCAAGCTTAACGTTCCACGCCGCAAACCATTCTGTTCTGTCAACAATCATATATTTGCTGAAATGAGTAGTCTTAGTGCTGACTGTAGATTTACCGGCGTCGCATATCGTTTCCATCTCCATAAAAATATCGTTTTCCTCATCATACCAAAGGAAAAGCAGATCATCAAACGATGTGCCGTTAAGCTTTGACTTATCGATTTTAAATGTGATATCGGCTGAATCAAATTCGGATGTGGTCTCGATCTCAAACGGCTCGCCGATAAGTCCTACAACCTCCGTGCATAAAATATCCACATTCATTATGCTGTCAATTGTCATTGTATTTTGCAGATTTCCGGTAGCTGCGGAATCAATTATTATCTGTTCAACCGCACATTCGTTTTCTACATCGTGAATAAAGGTTTGTTTAATTTTCTCTTCATTGTCCGGAATTCCGTCTCCGTCAGAATCAGGATTCAATGGATCAAGTCCCAAGGCAATTTCATCACCGTCACTTAAACCGTCGCCGTCAGTATCAGGCTTAAGCGGATCGGTGCAGTAAACAAAAATTTCATCATAATCACTTAGCCCGTCATTGTCTGTATCAGTAAGCGTTAAGTCCGTACCGCAGCTTACCTCCTGCAAATTGGTAAGTCCGTCTCCGTCATAGTCTTCATCGCCATCATTTATACCGTTCTCGTTACTGTCTACATACAGCGGATCAGTGCCAATTATCATAACCTCAATATAATCGGAAAGTCCGTCTCCGTCAGTATCTGCAACATTTTTATCTGAGCCTGCAATATGCTCGTATAGGTCAAGCAAACCGTCTCCGTCAGTATCGGTCTGCTCCATTATATAACCATATTTTTCTACATCAATCATTTTTATAATATTAGACGTAAGGACATAACCGTTATCAAGAGTCTGAGTTGCTTTTATATAAAGCTCGGAGACCGGTTCATCTATCCCGAAGCTATAAGAATTTTCATTTGAGAAGCCATTCAGCTCATAATTTTCACCGTCAAAAGAAGTGTATATACTGTAGCTGCCTTCTTCCGTTAAGCTGTACAATTCAACACAGAACAGTTCATTTTCAAGATCATAAGCCGCACTTGCCGCCAGAATCTGATCATTTGAGCAATTAACATAAGGCGCAAGTGAAAGCTCCGGGTTTTCATTCAAAACCACGTTTTGGGCATTTATCTTAATATCTTTTGCGATAATCATTCCGTTGATTTCAATGTCAGAACCGTAAAGCTGAACCGTACCGTTTGGCGCATAAATAATTCCGTTTATCTCTGCGTCGCCGACATAGATACCGATATTTCCGTCCTTAACATAAAGGTTCATTTCACCGCCGTCTACGGTGTTGAGCGCATGACTTGCACTGATCATCAGGTAATTATCGGATATAATCGTTCCGCCAAGCGTCACATCGCTTGCACAAAATTGCAGGCCGCTTTTCCCATAGATATTGCAATCATTTGAAATGCCGGTATCGCTGTATGTTTTCCAATACTCATGGGTAATATATTCATCGCCGAGAGAGGCCGTCATTTCATCAGTAAAATCATTCAGAAAACGGCGTTCGGAATTATCTTCATATATGTAGCTATTCCAGATCGTATAGTCGTGCTTGCGGAGTTCACCGCCTAAATAGGTATTACCACGCACATCTACCTCATTGCTGTAGGCTTCAAGATTTCCTCCGGTATAAAGATTTCCGTTAAGTGTTGCTCTTGTTGTGTTAAGCTGTGCAGAGTTTTCTCCGAACATAACGTATTGGCTTTTCCGTGCGTAGCCGATGGCTGGAACCCGATCCGCTTTCTCTGCGGCAAATGCTGTCAACGGCATCGCAGCGAGCGTCATGGCGGCAGCTAATGCTCCCGATAATAGTTTTTTCAGTATTGGTTTGATTTTTGTTTTTTTCACACACTTGTCCTTTCATATAGTTTAATGTATACCGGCATTTTTTTGACATAGTTCCACATGTTCGATGAATATTATTGCCGATTACATACCTTGCTATAAATTTTAGCATAATAATCAGCATAAATCAACAGATATATTCATATTCATTCCTTTTATTACCAAAGTTTAGTATTAGCGCATAAAGTGTCATAGTACTATTTGGTAAATTTAACAACAATATTTCTTTACTTTGTATTATTTGTGTTTTCGGCAGGAAACGGTTATAAGGAAAGCGGAGTAACATACTGGAAAGTATGTTACTCCGCTTTAGTTTGTTTAATCCTCATGAATCAATTTAATTATATCTGTCAACATCAATTCTTATAATTCATACGTATTATTCAATCATTGAATAATACGTAGCAATCTATTAAAACTGATTTAAGCTTTTTCCACAATAATAAAAAACAATGTTTAGGATTATAACCATCATCATCCTTTGGTACATATATTTCAAAATTTCCAACATAAATCAAATCTTTGGGTATTATTCTCTTAGATGTCGTATCCAGTTTAAATATATACTTACAATTCTTACCCGGAGGTAATTTATCTCCCCAATGCAAACATTCTGTACAATTGTCTCTTTCCGGTGTATATGTTAAATTTTCAGATATCCAGCATCGTACCAAAGGAATGATATTTTTATTAAATTCAATCTGCGATGCCTGTTGAATCATTATATATTTTCCATTTAGTCCATGTTCCTTTCCATATTCATTCAGCGGCAATGCAAAAATATCACCATCCTTCCAAGGACATATATAGTACCTATGTTTATAAATTTTCTTTTCAGGCGGCTGCGGGGAATTAAGTCTTTGACTTAATTCCTCTAACACTCTTTTTCTTTCATTCCCTAATTCTTCAGATGATTCATACCATATATGCAAATCTCCTCCTTTTTCTATCCAATTTAAAGCCTGCTCTTTTACATATGGCAATAATCTTCCTATTTTCCATTGCTGATCTGCTAAGACAAACCAAAAATTTGGTCCGTCATCTATATCCTCTAACATTCCTTCGTATTTCAATATTAATTCTTCAGTTGCCTCTTCATTGGTTTTACCCTCTCTCAAATATTCTGTATATTCATATTTTATGTCTTCCGCTAAATCATTTTGATATAGCTTTACCCCCCAGGCTCCCATTTTTTCACTTCCTTATTTTAGTTTAATTTATCATATGATTCTTTCAAAATAGCTCTTGCTGGATTTTCTAATATGTCTCTTATTTCTTTAATATCCCAAAAACCTGAAAGACATTCTAGCCATTCTGTATCATTTTGTTCATAAGCAACTATAATGGTCGCTTCTAATTCTTTTTTTAACAAAAGCGGATTAAATTTTTCTAATCTTTTTAAAATGATTAATGCACCAGGCCAATTTATATCTTGTAGCCATTTTAAAATTTTTGCTAAATATTTTGAAAGTATTAGATCATCTTTACTAACTACTACTTTAGCACAATTTTCCCAAGAATACTTATAATAACCTGGTTGAATCCAATAATCTATACTTTCGTCCTTCATAGCTTCGTTTATAGCATATAATTGAACATCTTCATCTTGATGCCAATCCATCATTTTTATTATTTCTTCCCTATTCATATTTTTACTCATTCTTTCTATGTTTTATAACTATCGATTGTAGTGTTTGTGTGCATATATAATTTGAAAGCTTTGTTCTTTGGAGGCACTAAACTAAAAGACAATCCAGTATACTTATCCTTTTCCTTAGGAGTTAAATTACCAGGAGAGTTACTTCCCCATCTATAGATTACTGTATCATTTGGAAGAATAAATGTTTTTGTTTTTGTTAACACATCTGTTGTAGCATCGGATATGGCTTTACTTCTTGCATAAGTTTCTGCAATTGACATTGAACCCAACCATGGTGCAAGATAAGGATTGTAATTTGAATCAACAAGTGTACTAAACTTTTTCTTTAAACCTGTTGGCGGCGCCAATACCGGTGCAGACGATATGCCGGTAACTTCAGATACAGCACTTGCTACCGAAATAGCAGCCGATGCAATTACAGATGCAGCATTTTCAGCAAATTCTTCTACAGCATAAGAGGCTTTGTTTATCATTGTTGATAAACCTTCTTGCACCTCCGGTTGACTTAAAGCCGTTGTCACAACACCAGCTACCAATATTGCGGCTGCTATAACTATATCATCAACACCAGCTATATGTCCCGTAGGATCACTGTAATAAATTGGGTTATTAGCACAGTAAGTATACAAATTAAGGCTAAGCGGGTCATGTAAATTTCCAGCATAACTATCCCTTGAAATAAACCTGCCGATACTTGGGTTATAGTTTCTCGCTCTAAGATAAACCGTAGCTGTTTCCTTGTCATAATACTCACCGCAGTAACGAAATGCATTTGTGTTAGTTTATATCATGTGCTATATTATATCATAATTTTAACTATTTGTAAAGAAAAAATAAAAAGAGTAACAATGCTTTAAAAGCTTGCTACTCTCTTTTAATAAGAACAAATTCGATATAAAAATTTGTTTTATCCTTATTCTACATAGTCCAAAAATCTAAAAAATCTTTTGTATTAGAATATGCTTCCTTTTCATCTATATCGATTACTTCCCATTTTGAATTGTTTTTCTTTATTTTTAATTTTACCGGAATATTAGTGCTTGCAGTTATTGTTTTTCCGTAATTATCCAACACATCCACCGAATATATTATCCATAAATAACCAGATTTAAAGTTATGAATTGTATATACTTTTTTAACTTCCAAATTAACTGTATAATTATTATTGTTATATTCATGTAACCAGTTAAAATGTGCGTTTATATTATTATTAAACTTATCATCATCTACAAAAATAATATTATAATTATCAGCTTCTTGATTGTTATAATATTTACGTAAACTCTCAGGCACATAACAATCTGTTGAATAAAATGCATTATATATTTCTTGAATTACAGAATTTGTATTTATTTGCATCAAGATAAAGCCAACTAATATAATGGTTAAAGCAATGATAATTGCTTTTGTTTTATATCTCTTAAAAATAATTTTAACTTGCATCATTTTTCATCCTGATTATACAAATATATTCTTCGTCTGGAATTGATAATTCCTTATTTGTTCTCATTGTTGAATGAGCAGAATATTTTATTTTATTACCATTAGGATCTTTAGTATCATATAAAACATCTGTAATCATGGTTGAATGATATATACCATCTTCATTTCCGTAAAACATCAAATCTCCTTTTTGAATATTTAAGAATCTTAAAAAAGGTCTAATGTATTTATATTCTTCACTGTTCATTTTCAATACACTTCCATTAATATAACCATTACTTTCATTTGAAAAATATTCATATTGCTTCCGTGCTACTGTCCAAGTACTTGTAAAATTGTAATCTTTTGGTCTATGAGTCACTCCACTTTTATAACTAAAAAATATATTGGGTTGAATAGGTTGAAGCACATATGATGAAGGATAATCTATTTTAAAGCTTTGATTATATTCCGATTCATAGTACCAATCTTCATTCATAGAAATATTACCAGCATGTAATGCTTGAGAAGTAAAATTAGCACAATCAGACCCTGCTCTCTTACCATAAAGCATAAAATATTCAAAATACCCTTTAACAGCTTTTAAATTAAAATCAGATCCCAAATCAATATATTCGGGATTTGAATCTTTTGAATAATCTAATGCATATTGCACAGCAGCTTCTCGATCATAAAAACCAGATGGATCTATATTAATAATAGGATTATTTTGGCAATAAGTATATTTATTTAAAGATAACGGATCTTCATTTTTTCCCGCATAACTATCCCTTTGAGTAAATCTACCCGTACTTGGATTATAATATCTCGCCCTAATCTCAATTTACTTTATATGATTTATTATATCATAATTTCAACTTTTTGTAAAGAAAAATGGAGCAGACAAGCTATAAAACTTGTTTGCTCCAAATAAATGTGATTATACTTTTGAGTTATTATCTATCAATTCATCTATAAATTTAGATATTTTACTGCTTCCTGTTATCGGATTAAAACCTGAATTGCTAATATAATATTCTGTAAAAACCTTATCATCTTGATTGTTAGGATGTATGCGCAAATACTCTCCTTTAATCGAAACATCGTAATATGGCAGATACATAGTATATAGACACCCTGTAAAATTTCTTCTATAATCCTTTTCTAATTCAATCAAATCCAACGAATTAAAAAAATTCTGAAATTCTTCAATTGCATCCTTATTACTTATCTTTACCGTCCTATCAGAATACCATTTATCCACATTTATTTCTATAGTCAATATATTTTTTAATTCGAGATGTTCTTTTTTCCCAGAGGGAATAGTTGCAAATTTAAATATGTTGTAAATTAAAATAAGTGCAGCAACAATTATACCTAATTTTATTATTTTTTTGTAGTTTGTTAACATACATTAAACCCTTCTTATTTAAAAGTGCTAGAATCAAATTCTTTAGGTCCATAAGCTTGATATGATACTTTCGATGGATTTCTTTTTTCTGCAATCTGTTTATATGAATGGTTTTTGAAGTACTTAAATGTACTTTGACTTTCCATGCCCATTGGCTCATCCCAATTTGCCGTGAATATTTTCCACCAAGAGCGTTTAAAATATACGCCTCCATCCCAACCAGTTACTTCTGCACCTATGTTTTTCTGCGCAAAAGCTTCCGATATATTAGTTTTAAAATCCAAATTAGATGTATTACAAGCACTAAAGTAAATACTTCCAACATTTTTTTGTATAACATCTTTCATATTTTGATCATTTAGTCCTCGTAACCGTCTTGATTTATCATATTCACTTGCACTAATACTATTATTTGTGTACGAAGAAGAATACAACCTTGAATAATCTCCAAAATAAATACAGCCAATACCTTTGTCAGGAGTATTTCTATAAGCAGTTCCATGACATATTACTTGTATTTCATTGATTCCATTTGAATCATCTAACGAATTCCAGACATTTACAAATTCTTCTGCCGTACCAACTTCATAAACATAACATTCGCCATAAGCTGCTTCATATTTTTCACGAATAATATTAGCTTGTTCTTCATTGTCTTTAGTCGCATTTTCTTCATAAGGATAAGAACCATAAATCACTACACCATATTTACCACTAGGATCAACAAAAATCAAAGGATTGTTTTGACAATAAGTGTACTTATTTAAGGACAACGGTTCTTCATTTTTTCCAGAATAGGGGTCTCTGCTAATAAACCTACCAGTACCTGGATTGTAATACCTCGCCCTCAGATAAACAGTCGCTGTTTCCTTGTCATAATATTCGCCACAGTAACGGAAAGCATTTGTGTCATTCTTATCAATATTTTTCTCAACACCAAATGCATCGTATCTGTAACTCTTAGTTACCTTACCGTCTTTATCAGTAAGGTTTACTACATCGCCGTGAGCATTCTGTGTATAGTAAGTATTAATTTTATTATATCATAATTTTAACTATTTGTAAAGATAAAAATAAAGGAGTAACAAGCTTTAAATACTTGTTACTCCTTTAATTATATTGCTATTTTAATGGAACTAAGTCCACCCATGCTATGGTATCATAACAGTTTCCATTTAACACATCTACTGCATACCATCCAACTGTTACAGTGTAATTGTCAAACTCTTCAAATAATCGAAAAATATAATAGCATTTTCCATTATAAAAATCTACACTTTCCAATCGAAAATGTTTATTAATATCATTATTTTCAGTTATTGAAAATAAAATTTCCTTAGCTTCATCAATACTTAAAGTACCCCCAAGCCATTTATCTTTTGTATAATATTTTCCATTGTCATGTATAAAATCAGTTTCAACAATTTCCTCACCTGCATACTTGTTATTACTAAATGAGCTAGTATTTTTTTGATCTACTTGAATACAACCAGTACAAAAAATAATAAAACAAGATATTAAAATACAAATATATTTTTTCAATATAGAACTCCTTATTCAACTCCTAAATATACATCAATAATATTTAATAATAATTCTGCATAATGAGGATCAGTAGCATAATGATGAGATTCAAGTCCGTATGCCCAATCCTCAACATTCATATTTCCAAATAAGTCATCATACGGATACAAACTCCTATTAGTCAAAAAATCATCATATCCAGATAAACATTCCTTAAAACTATTGTATGCTGCAAAATCATCATTAATATATATATCTTCCCCATTTATATGTTCACGAGTTCCACAATTAACACTTCCTGCCGTTCCTGTTCCCTTGATTCCAAATATATTGTAACTGTATTGTCCTGTATTTCTGTCAATTAGTATATTTTCTCCCCAACCAGTTTCTAAACAAGCTTGGGCAGTAACTATTTCAGCCGGAACACCTATTTTATATTCAAGCACCAATGCAGAATCAAATACATTTTGCGCAAAATCTTTTTTCTCGTCAGATAATTGGGAACTTAAATTTAAGTGCTTAATTCCACAACCATCAATAGGTGTATTAGTTCCACATCCAGGCGCTCCTTTTTTCATCCTTGCCTTTTTCTCTTCAAACTTTTTAGCGTCAGAAGCACTGTTAATCGAGAACTTTTCACCATTTATTAATCCATAACTATGTCCACTTGGATCGACATACCTAATCGGATTATTCCTACAATAAGTATAAAGATTCAAACTAAGCGGATCAGTTCTTCTTCCAGCGAATGAGTCACGGTTAATGAATCTACCCGTACTGGGATTGTAATACCTTGCCCTTAAATAAACGGTCGCTGTTTCCTTATCGTAATACTCACCACAATAACGGAACGCATTTGTGTCATTCTTATCAATATTTTTCTCAACACCAAACGCATCATATCTGTAACTCTTTGTTACCTTTCCTTCCTTATCGGTGAGGTTTATTACATCGCCGTGGGCATTCTGAGTATAGTATGTATCATGTCCTATATTATATCATAATTTTAACTATTTGTAAAGAAAAAGAGCAAAACAAGCTTATGAAAGCTTATTTTGCTCCTTATTGATTATAATATATTTATTATTGACAATATTATATTAATAAGTAACGAAAATGGAAATAATAATGAAAAATATCCAAAAATTGTTTTGTGCTTATATTTATATTTTTTAGATATTAAATATCCAATAATAGATGACATACTTATTATCAAATAAATAAAAGATATTATAAAACTATCATTTTTATTACTTAAAATAAATGATGATAATATAGCTAATAAAACTATACCAAATGAACACATAATTGAAAAATAATAAAACAAAAATCTAATTGATGAATTCTTTTGTTTAAATATAATTGAATTTAAAATGCACCCTATACATAAAAGAACTAATATAATAACAAAATAAATAGCAGACCAAAGTGAATTGTGTGCATTAATATCACAAGTCTCAATTATTATATAATTTAACACATATATAATAATTGATAAAATAAAAAACAATTTATTCATATCACTATTCTCCTAAGTATTCACAAAACGTATTTACATCAAATGATAACGATACATCTCCACCAATAAATAAATAAACACTTCCTCCAATACTAAGTGTAAAATGAGGATCATCTTCTTGGTTACTTATCATTGTACAATCACTATTTTTAGATATAAATCCAGCTTGATAATCCCATTCATGTCCAGGCATTAACCAAGACACTCCATCCTTATCTCCGTTATATGCAAAACATTTAGCCTCTGCTCCCAATCCAAAAATTTCACCAAAATCTGCACCTATTGAAAATTTGGATGTTGAATTCGTTTTACAATCATCAGCTATAATATATTCGTTTCTTATAGGTACTACCAAAGCAGATCCATTTATGCAACCTAATTTTCCTTCAGCACCAAGACCGAATCCCATTCCTAATTCAAAACTAGTTGAATGATATACAGCTTTTCCAAACTTTACAGTACCATTTACAAATGGAGTAGCTATATTTTCATCAATCCAATTTATACTTCTGCTAAACATATTTGTATTCTTTTTAGATGTAGAAATTTGGGTATCTGTAATTACTGTAGTATAAGTAGTAGTTGATGTTAGTTGCTTTGAAATGCCGCCGGTAATGGGAGAATCAAAAGCTTTAGGAACAGTAGTAGTTGCCACTTGAGATGAACTTGATTTACCTGATTTTAGTTCATTAAATTTTTTTGCATCCCAAGCACTGTTAATCGAGAACTTTTCACCATTTATTAATCCATAACTATGTCCACTTGGATCGACATACCTAATCGGATTATTCCTACAATAAGTATAAAGATTTAAGCTAAGCGGATCATTTAAACTTCCAGCATAACTATCTCTTGAAATAAACCTGCCGATACTTGGGTTATAGTTTCTTGCCCTAATCTCAATTTACTTTATATGTTTTATTATATCATATTTTTACTATTTGTAAAGAAAAAGGAGTAAAAATTATTTATTAAATAATTTTTACTCCATAATATTAACAATAAAAATACTATAAAATAGGATAATAGTCATCAAACCATGCAAAGCCAGAAATTTTACTCGAAACCGTGTCAATTTCCTTTATTCTTCCCGTGGATAAATCTATTACATTAATTGCATCATTTTCTAAACCCGAACCATATTTATTTTCGTAGCTATATTGTATAGCTACATAAGTACCACTCGGAGAAAGCTTTATATCATATCCATATGAATCACATAACTTACGTTCTTTTTGATTATTTAAAGAAACCACTTTTACTTTATAGTCTGCAACCTTTATAATGCAATTATCTTTACCAAAACACGCAGCATTTCCTATTCCTAAATTATGCTCATTTCCCTCCTTTCTGTATAAAATAATATTATTATTTTCATTTACATATAGGATACTTCCATCCATTGAAACATCAAAACTAGCCCTGTTATGAACATGCGAAATCAATAACTTATCCGAATTATTTTCCATATCATAACATCGTATTTCACACTCACTCTCGTTTAATGCTATATTACGTTTTACAATATAATATATACATTTTCCAACAACACATTTATATGTAATTTCATCTTCACAAGAGAGTATAACTTTCCACTCATTTGTTCGTTTATAATATCGCCTTTTTTTACCGGTTTTAGGATTATTATATATAACAT
>Ga0209064_1003191_pt1 | contig 15186 bp, 14 predicted proteins | sample Inofromicrocosms_FD_187498 | JGI IMG/M metagenome (GOLD analysis project Ga0209064, IMG submission 187498) | Mouse cecum microbial communities from Vienna, Austria - Inoculum for glucosamine and mucus D2O microcosms (SPAdes) (version 2) | ecosystem: Host-associated > Mammals > Digestive system >... | reverse complement strand
AGATGCCGGATGACTCTTTTGTAAGGAGGCTGGCGGACGCAGTAAAGGAAGCCAAGAAGAACAGGGAATGGAGGCATGAATATATGACGTTATTGATGCGTGACCAGGAGAATATTGAAAAAGGGATTGAAAAAGGGAAAATTTATGGGATGATATCCGCCTACAGGGATTTGGATCTGACTGAAGAGGAGATATTGAAAAAAGTGCAGGAGAAGTTCCGGCTGTCATTAGAGGAAGCAAAGGAATATTTGTAGATAAACTGTAATATAGGGGTTTGTCCTATTTGTGATATATTAATATTAGCTTGTTATAACTAATAATCTCAACAAAGTAGGTGAGAAAGTGGCTTTGCATATCGATGAATTAAGAAAGTTATGTACAGATGATACTGTTATAATGACAGCGCATGTTATAAAGCGGTGTAAAGAGAGAAAGATTAATTCGGACAGCATAATTAATGTCATTATGAATGGTGAAATCATAAAGCAGTATGAGGATGACAAACCATTTCCAAGCTGCTTATTATTAGGGATGTCGATAAATAAGAGATATCTGCACGTTGTTGTAGCGAGTGATAATATTAATCTGCATATAATAACGGCGTATTATCCCAATGCTGATGAATGGGAAGCGGATTTTAAAACAAGAAAGGGGCGTTGAATATGAATTGTTTTACTTGTGGCAGCAATCATATGATTGAGACAACAACAATTTATGTTGAAAAATTAGAAAATGGTATTTTGATTGTAAAAAATGTACCTTGCCAAAAGTGTTCCCAATGTGGGGAAGAATTCTTTTCAATGGCAATTATGAAAGAAATTGAAAAGTTAAGCAATCAGGCAGAGAAAATTATCAGTGAAGTTATGATTATTGATTATAATAAAGCTGCATGAAAGTGCAGAAGAGAATATTACCTGATATATCGGATATATAATATAATGTAAATCAAGAAGGCAGAGGCTTGAACGGGCTTCTGCTTTTTATATTATAGGAAATTATGCCACAGTGTTGTAAATCGCCAAGAAAGAATCTGGTCCTCGCCAAAGGCAGTTTGGAATGGGCAGATTCCGTAACAGGGAAACCGAAAGCTGAACTGTTACGAATTTTGTAATAATGGACTATAAAAGATTGACAAAAAGAACAAATGTATTATAATAACAATTACAAGACGAAAAAAAATAGTACAATATGAAAATGATACAGGGAAAGGAGGGGGCTAATGGCTGTACGCGGAAAACTGGACTTATCACCTGCCGAGATGGAAATCATGGAATTCCTGTGGGGACGGAAAGAGGGGATACTGGCCAAAGACCTTTTGGAGGAAATGAACACCATACGTGGCAAAGAGTGGAAGAAACAGACGCTGAACACATATCTGATGCTTTTGCATCAAAAGGGGCTAATCGACAGGATTTCTGTTGAAAGAAAGTATAGTTATGAGGCGAAGATGACAAAAGAAGAATATGAACAAGGCCTGTTGAAGGACTTCATCAAAACCATTTATGGAGGCTCTATGCCTAAATTGTTATCGGCGTTTGTAGGGATTCATGCAATATCAGAGGAGGAAGCGGAAGAAATCAAAAAAATACTGGAGGATAAATAAAATATGAAATTACTGTTGCTTATGTCAGCTTCGGGGAGTCTGATGGTAGTATTCTATTTTCTCTTTAAAGTGTTTGTGAAGGGCAGGGTAAGCGCAAAATGGAGGTATAGGATGCTGAAAGCAGCATTATTTTTTTACCTGATACCGGTTCAGGCAGTAAAAACCCAATGGAAGAGCATATATTATAATTGTTATACCCATAGGGATATACAGGTTCAATGGCTAAATGGAGATATTATACAGTTCATTGGGGGAGATTTGCAAGGGTATTCCATGAATGGTACAGAAAAATACTTATGTGTTGCGACTCTGATTATAACAGTTGTAGTCATATCCGGAGGTATTCTGATATATGCCGGAAAATACCGTACAGTATTACACCATCCGGCAGGCCGGAATGACAGCAGGATAGAAGAAGCGCTCAGGGGGCAGAAGGACAGGATGGGTATAAAAAGGAAAATAGTCTGTAGGGTTTATAGCGGCAGTAAGGATGCGTTTACGATGGGAGTTTTCCGTCCAATTGTGGCCCTGGATGATAAAGTTTGCATCAAAGATGAGGGGGAAATGCTCATTCGGCATGAACTTTTGCATATTAAGAATTGGGATGGGCTGATAAAATTGTTAGGGATAGCGGCGATGGCTGCCCATTTTTTTAATCCTTTTGTATATTATCTTTTTTATGAGTTATCGGTGGTCAGTGAATTGGCCTGTGACGAAAAGGTAATTTCCCAAATGAGTGAGGAATATGTGAAGAAATACTGTGGGTTGCTGTTGCGGATAGCGCAGGGGAAGAAAGGGTTATATACGGTTAGTTTTGGTAGGGGCGGCAAAAAAATAGTGAAAGAGAGGATTGAAATGATGTTGAATAGTAAGAGCAGAAAAAAGGGATGGCAGATATTTTCGGGAGTGTTATTATCCTTTTTGGTTGTAATGGTAAGTTCTATGACTACCTTTGCATATGAACCTCCGGCTGTTTTGGAATTGGAGGGTTCTGAAAAAGAAGTGGAGCATGAGCATCGCGAAGTGGACAGGTTATTTGTGGCAGATGGATGCGAAGCGGAAAATTCTTTTTGGGATATTGATACATATGAAATATCTTTTGGAGGGTCTGATATATTTTTCATAGATGAACAGGGGAACAGATATGATTTGACGGGAAATAGTGGAAGGGTTATATGCAGCCATACGTTTGTCAGCGGCAAATATAATGAACATGTAAAGAATGGCACAGGGTGTACGGTGACTATATACAATGCACAGATATGCAGGAAGTGCGAATATGTAAAAGTAGGGAATTTGTATAGTCATACAAAATATGAAATATGCCCTCATTAGAATCCATTTAAAATGTATTTAATATAAAAAATACAATTGGTGATTGCAGAAAAATACTGCAGTCACCAATTTTTTTGTATATAACTCATAAATGATGCATCTATGATGGAACTTTGATTCAATTATGATGTATGTTTTCTGTAAAATAATTAGGGATGGCAGAAAGCTATACTCATGCATTTTTTTTGTTGTATAAATTACTTAAAAATACAAACAAAAACGTGTAAAACATATCAATTAACAGCGACAAATACTTTAAATTTTCGGCAAATATTGACAAAAAAGGAAAAACATCTATAATAATATAATATGGTATTAATAAAAATATTACTGTATTATAATTAAATAATACATTAATAAGAAAGGTGGTATTATGAGAGCTAAAGTGCGATAAAGTTTTTTATGCATGTAACTGATGATGAAATTTCCTACAGGTTGAAGCTGGAGGAAAAGCCATGGGCGCAGGGGCGATTTGATATAAAGAAGCCTATAAGGAAAAAAGTACACAGGAATGAGGAAGAAAATGAAATTTGGAATGTGCCGATGGGCAAAGGGGTGGGAATCGAAAAAAATATTGTTATTGATGTCTGTTTTTATATTTTCCTTATTGACGGATATCAGCCTATATGCACAAGAAATTGTGCAATTTTCCGTTTCAAAAAAAGAAGTGGTATTCTTGGTGGATGCGAGCAAATCCATGGTTGGGAGGGGTGATAATGCGATTATGGATTTCGTCCGTCAGATTCTTTACAGTCTGCCGTCTGATGTTCAGGCAGGGCTGGTGGTATACAATACGGAGATACAAGATATTGCGGAAGTGGGGAGTCCGCCGGAGAAGATGGAGCGTATTTTAGGTGCGGCGGAGTATGCGGGATATTCCAATGCTGGGCAAGGATTAAAGGAGGCCCTTTCCCTTTTTTCGGACGAAAAGGATGTGGAAAGGCATGTCATTCTGGTTTCCGATGGGGAAATCGACATGAGAAGCACAGAGGAAACCGAAGCTTCCAGGGAAGAATTTGTACAATGTGCCAGGCAGGCGGCAGATAAAGCCATTAAGATACATATTGTAGCTGTGGAAGGGATTCCCGATGTGGAGAAGGAGATTCTAAAGGCTGCGGAAATATCTGGAGGTAATATATACATTGAAGGAACGGATAGGGAAATATACATCGAAGAAACAGACGGGAATACATACATGGAAGGAACTGGTAATGGAATATATGCGGAAGGATTGGGCGGCAGTTTACCGCAGATTGCCAGGGATATTTTGTGGAGGCAGTTTAATTTTCCAAGAAAATCGATAGGCATCATAGAGGGAAGCGGCGGAACTTTCCATATAGAAATCCCTCAGGGCGGCGTATCCAAGGTAAAGGTGCTGCTGGCGGGGGAAAGTGAAATGGAAAACGTGGAGGCAAGATATACGGCCGGGAGCGGGCGTGTGACTACAGGGAATCAATTTGCGGTTGCTGCCCTTACTAATCCGAAGGAATCCATTGATATAACTTTTAGCCTGACAGAGCCTTCTACGGTCGAGGCCTGGTTAGTCATGGAATATCAGGCAGTTCTTGATGTGGGAGTGGAATACCGGACAGAAATAATGCAGGAGAAAAAAGCGGAACCTGTTTACCGTCACTACATGGACATGGAGATAGGGCTGGTCGGGGTGAATAGCAAGAACATTAATGTGTGGAGACAAGGGAACTATGAAGGGCATTTGGTTGTCTATACGGTAAACGGGGAGGAATACGAAGGGGAAATTAAAAATGGGGTAATCAACCACACAATGCCAGCGGATGGGTTGGATATGGTGGAAGTGGATGTAGGAATGGACAGCTTTTATGAAGTATATGGAGAAGTGGACCCGGTGCAAATAAAGGTGGAACTTCCGCCCGTACCGGTGCAGGAGGTGGATTACCGCCCATTATGGTATATATTGGGAGGGCTTGCGGCGGCACTGGTGCTCATTCTGGCGGTATGGATGGGGAAAAGGAAGACGGCATTGGTTTATGTACAACATACGGATTTGGGGAAACAGCCGGAGAAATATGAGGTGAAATCCTGCCAGTATACGGGGAAACTGAATTTATATGTAGTGCAGACGCCCAATGACAGAGATATTGCGCCCCAGACTATCCGTTTGTTCGGAAGGAAAAGCGGGAGGATGACGCTGGAATGGATGCTAAACAGCTGCGGGATAAAATTGGGGAATGTAGGTGCGGAGGATATTGTTTTTTACCCGGGGCCGGAAAAAACAATCGTTGTCATGGACCAATCGGAACAATGCACGGTCATGAGGGGGATGGAAATACTGAAAAAGGGAATCGGCTATCCGGTAAATTATAACGAAAAAATCACCGCGACTATGGAAGACGGGGTTACGGAACTGGAGATACACTATAAGAATTTGAAGCCCAGTGAGCAGCAAGCGCCTTGACAATGCAATATGCAATAGGAGTTAAGATTGAAAATTTTCAATCCCAAGTTTGTGTCCGCACGGCATCCACAAACTTCATCATGCGAAAAGCCGTGCAGAAATGAGGTTAGAGATGGGAAATACAATAAGACAAACGAACAGGACGATGCTTATGGAGATGCTGAATCCGGAAAAACAGGATTTTCTGACATTAGTAGGGGATGTCAGGGGGATGGAGAGCCTTTCCGATGAGAAGATAAAGGAAATCCATGAACATTTATTAGTGCGCAGCTTTGATGAGGTATTGGAGAAGTTCGAACCGGCAGTGTACTGCTATTATAATGCAAACAGCCAGAAGGTCATGTACAGCCTGGAAAAGCCGGAATCGATACCGGAGGAAATGCTGACGGAAATACCTCTGAACCGGAAGAATGAATTTCTAAACATGCTTATGTCCATGATTGATACAAAGAGGGCGGAGGGTGTAATTAATGTAGACTTTAAATTTGAAAAGCTGACCGACATGATTTCCCCTAAAAAGGTAATGGATGACATCAAGCAGAACCGTAAGGAACTGCAGTACACCTATGGGGAATATGCGAAGCTGGAGGACGGCGACCCTCATAAAAAGGATTTGGCGGATAAGCTGAATGTCATGTTTGAGGAGGCCAGTGCAAATTATAACAATATAATGGCGATGCTGCCCCTTGCCATTGAGGATATCAAGACCAGGCTGCTGCTTGGTGAGGGAACGGAGCGGAAAGATACCGCCCCCCTGGCGCTGGGAGTCCTGAATATGGGAGATAATGGGGAACTGCGGGTGCTGGAAGTGCCGAAAGTGGAGACCACTGCCCTGGCCGCATTGGATGATAATATCAATGCCGGGCTGGCCGCGGCCCTGAAAGAAGATTATCAGGCGCTGAACGAAGAAAGCAACAGCTATACCGAGGCGCTGGTGGCCAGGACGTTCTGCCCGTTAGCCTCCACTATGGAGAGCGGTATCGACAAAGAAAAGGAAGTGGCCAATTATAATTCCTATCTGGCTTTTTATAAGGAAAGCAAGGATGAATTTATCCGTACGGTGAAGCCGCTGATAGAAAAACTGCTGGGGATATGGTGCTTTTTTGAGCAGTATCCCAAAAAGATGAAGGGCATGAGGCCATCTTTGCTTATTACCAATCAGTCCAATGAGATGATGGCGAAGGCGGGGAATATATCACGTCTCATCACGTATTTAAATACGGTAAATGCAAAGAACGATTTCACAAATACTGTCTGGTATGCCATCGTTCCTTCCGTTTCCCTGGAGCAGTATTCCAGGATGAAACTGACAAGGGAACGGTTTAAAGGGAATACGGCGGCAGTCAAGACGGATGTGAGCAGTGTGGAGTCGCTGGCAAGGCTGTTGGATGTGTTTAAGGATTATGCGGTACAGTGCTTTTTTTGCTATGAAACGGGGGATGCCACCACATTTAACAGGCTGGCCACGGAAGGGATAGAGAAATATGAGGACAGATGCGCATCTCTGATGGGGAAGGCGTACAGCGAATATGCGATACCCTGCATACCGAACTTTACCATTATACCGAAGGAGAAATCAGGGGTAATCCTGGACCGGCGTATGGTGATGAAGGAAGATGAGAGCGTGGAACTGTCAGGGGAAGCGGAAGACGTGATGAAACTGTGGATTGACGGTGTATATGTGGGAGCTGCCTATGTGGCGGCCGGGCTGGTAGCTGCATATCAGAGCCCGGAATACCTGAAAGAGAAGTTCGGCAGAGGGGTGGACCCCGAACTGCCGGGGGTAAGGTTTGACATAGAAGCGGATGACCACCCGCTGGCAGTCAGAACCGTAATGGCAAAGGAAATCACCGGATTTACCAATGCCATCAAGGCGGATATCAACCGCAAGAATTTCGGCTTCGTTTTTTCATCGGAGAATGCGGTTTATAACGGGCTGAACGTGACGGATGTGATGGTATACAAAGCCAGGAATCTGCTTTCTGACGGGGCTGTTTTTGAACCGATTTATAAGACTCAGGTGACATCGTACATAGAACGGGTCATGAGGCATGGAACAGGTGATTTTAAAGAGGATTCCATCATAAGGTTTTTTTCAAACAACCCTTCCAGCCAGAAAAGCGAATGGCTTTCCAAAAGGGAAAATGTCAATGCCATACTTGGAAAGGGGGATGATATTTCCTATATCATTGACGAGGAAAATGGCTATTGCACCCTGGACATCACTTTTAACGGCAATGTGAAGAACCTGGAAGTGGAGATTAACCGGGTGAATGCATCCAACAGAGTATAAAACAGGTAATGGTATTTATATGGGGCAATCCCTATGTATATACAACAAATGAAAAAGGAGGAAGAAAGATATGGGATTTCGTATGAAAATCACAGGCGGGGCAGAACCCATCACATTTGATGAGAGAAGTATCCTGAAGGTAGACTTTGATTCCGCATCCGCCAAAGACTCTAATGCGAGGGCAACGGATTATGGCCTGAGCGTCAGGGTATGGGGGAAAATGCTTTACAAGCTGGGTGGCGAAGGCGATGACGCTACGCTGGGGCTGGCCCAATGGTCGCAGGTGCCTTCGGAAAAGGCGGACTGTTACAGGAATGCGGAAATAACCGTCATATCGGCGGGGCAGGTGGTCCGCCGGTTTACGCTTCCCAATGCTTTCGTGGTGGAGTACAGCGAGGAAGTGGATGACGAGAGCGGTGTGGGAACCTTCTACATCAACATGAAACAGAAAAAAGACGAAAACGCGGCTGCTAAAATAGAAGGCGGTTTTGGCGGCGAATAAGGGGAGGAGGAGACAGCCATGTCATATAAGGTAAACATTGAAGGCGCGGAAAGCTTCGAGGTGGCGAAGGAATGCGTCAGGAGCGTGAAATATACAACGGACATCCCCCTGGATTCCAATGCGAGGACGAAGGATGTGGGAAGTACCCTGACTATTACGGGGAGGATACTGACGGCCGTAGACGGCGACCCCTTCGACAGCACGAGGAAGCTGGCGCTGTGGTCAGCGGTGCCTGCGGAAAAGGCGGACTGCTACAGGAAGGTGACGGTGGAGCACATCGCTGCCGGGGTGATGGAAAGGAAATATTATTTCCCCAATGCCTTTGTCATCGACTATAAGGAAGACTTTGGCGATGGGGAAGGAACGGGAACCTTCACATTGGTAATTAAGCAGAAAAAGGATAAACTGAATATGGTTACAGTAGAGGGTGGATACCCGGCTTAACGGTTAAAAGATGTAGTAAGTATATGGGAAGGGTGTGCCTGGAATCGGGCACACCCTGTTTGGCCGTATAGGCAGCTGCGAAAGCCTGGGGTGCGAGAATATTCCGGCAAGGCTGTGGGTTGGAACGTATAAAAGACAGAAAGGGATGGGCGGATGGAAGCATACCTGGATGAAGAAATCATAAAGAAGAGGGAAGAACAAAAGAGGAAGAAATACAGCAGCCTGGAAAACGGGTATTATGTGGCAGGCAAAATCCTGCAATTTGGCGAGGCGGAAATATTAGGGGGATTTCGGATATATCTGCCTGACAATATGGGAACTATGCCGGAGGAAATAGCGAGGATAAAATATCCTTCCGAATTCCGCCCGCCGATGATACTGACTACGGTGGATTTGAGCGTGAACATGGGGTTCAACCTTTTTGAAAGGCAGATGGAGGCAGGGGAAACGGAGGATATGGCAAAGCGGATGGAGGCGGCAATAGAAAGGGAGCACCCGGATTACCGGTTTTACGGCTGCAGGGAGATGGAGAAGGTAGCAGGGCACAGATTTTCTTTCCGGAGCCACGGGATGGACAGCGACCTGTATAACATGATGCTGGCGGTAAGCCTGGAAAAGAACTTGATTTTGGCCAATTTCAACTGTCCGTATAAGGACTATAAGCATTGGGAGAAGGCGGTAGTATTGATGTGGGAAACCATACGGCCTGCCAGGAAGAGAGGAGATGTACTAAGGTGAGGGAAATACGGATAAAAACGGAGCCGTTCTGCTTTATCAGCCTGCTGTCGGCAGAATGTACAAAAGAATTGAACGGGCATGGGAAACTGAGGATACGGGGGATTATATCGGAGGATAACGAGGAAAAATACAGGAAAATGGCGGAACAGGAAGTCTGGGTAACGGTAAAGCTGGAGGATGAAGAGGGCAGCGAAAAGGTATTTTTCTGCGGTGTCCTGACGGACATGGAGATACGGAGGGAAAACAGCCTGTATACCCTGGCGGTGACAGTGCATACGGGCAGTTTCCTGTTAGACCTTGTTCCCCATATAAGGACGTTCCAGAAGGAAAGCTATACCTATCGGGAAATATTGGAGGACTGCCTGGAGCCGGACGGCGGGAAGTTTATTGCATTGGAGAAGCAGGGGGAGAAGGCAGGGCGCTTCCTGGTGCAATATGAGGAAACGGACTGGCAGTTTGCAAAACGGCTGGCGGGATATGCGGGAACAGTGGTTATCCCGGAATATACGGTGTCGGGACCCAAAATGTACTTTGGATACAGGGATATCCGCGTGAATGAAGAAATAGCTGCGGACAGCTGCCGGCTGATACAAAGGAATCAGGGGAACACAAGCCGGGAATATGAGATTGTTTCAAGGGAAGTGTATGGGCTGGGGGATTTGGTTATGTTTGAAAACAGGGAATGGGTGATAGGCAAAGCGGCAAGCTCCCTGAAAGGCCAGGAATTGGAGCATGTCTATACCCTTTTGGCAAAAAAGGATGGCCTGGCCGGCATCCAATGCAATGGCCGCATCCAAGGGATGTCCTTAAAAGCAAATGTGGCCGATATTGCAGGAACGAAAGTACAGATAGGTATCCAGGGGGATGAAAACAAAGACCGTTCGGGATACCGGTGGTTTGATTTTGCAACCGTATATTCATCGCCGGACGGGACCGGGTGGTACTGTATGCCGGAGATAGGGGATGAAGTAAGGGTGGCTTTCCCGGACGGGGAGGAAGGGAATGCATATGTATCCAGCTGCGTACACCTGGAAGCGGATGGGCGGACGAACCCGGAGGAGAAATCGTGGAAAAACAAGCAGGGAAAGGAAATCCTGTTCACACCAGGCGCATTGATACTCCGGAATAATCAGGGGATGTCCGTGGAACTTTCGGATGAACAGGGGATAAGGATAGTGAGCGATAAGGAAATCGCGCTATGCGCTTCCGGCAACATCAGCATGAACAGCCAGTCCGGGGGGATACATATGTCGGCTTCGGACAGTATGGTTATCAGCCAGGGAGGCGCAAGTATCAGCATGAAGGATGCGATTCGGATAGGCGGCGGGAAGATATATATGAATTAGCGGAAAGGGGAAGCGGGATGGAATACAAGGAATCTCTGGTAAAAATGCTGGAAGAATTAAGTGCATGTCTGGAAATGAAGAAGCGGGCGAAGGAAACATCGGAAATCCCTGAAATGAGCCTGCAGGATATCCTGGACGAACTGACGGTGCCCAACGAGAATCCGGTGGTGGAGAAGGCGAGGGTGCAGTGCACACATATGGGGGATGAGAATAGGAAAGTGATAGTAGTTACGCCTCCCCCTGGGGCGGATGAAAGGAACGGGGGGCTGGGGCTGCGTGAGAGGGACATAACGCTGAAACCGGATACGTTCGGGTTCTGCAAGCAGCTTAAGAGGCCATGCAAGCCGGTAATCCTTGGAAAGAGGTGGCTGGGGTGTGATATGGGTAACTTAATCAATGGGATGCCCAGCGTCCATATGAGTTCCTATATGATATGCAGCGCTGGGGGCGGGTATATTTCACTGAAAACGAATGGGCAGAGGGTGGGGAGCAGCAAAAAGGAGTATGTGACCCTGGAGATGTTCCAGGATGTGCCGGAGAAGACGGTGAAAGAAGACGAAAATGATGTATATAAACCTTGGACATATAAAGAAATAGTAGGGTATGATTTGAACACGTCATTACCGGAATATGGAAAAACCTATGCATTTTCTCAGGAGGATGTGGATGAGGTGAACAGAGTGCTGGAAAAGTATGAGATAAATACCCCTGAAAGGATTGCCTGTTTTCTGGCGAATTGTGCTGTGGAAAGTGGGTCGGGAAGCAAGCCATTGGAACAATATAAAGGTAACATTTTTGAATATTTTCGAGAATACGAACAAGGTTATAAAGCAAAACAGTTGGGAAATACGCAAGAAGGAGATGGAGCAAAATACAGAGGGGCGGGTGCGATACAATTCTCCGGGAGGGATGCCTATACGCAATTTAGTGAATATGTAGGAGACCCGAAAATATTGGAGGATGGGGCACTATATGTGGGGAAGGAATATTTTTGGGAGGCTGCAGGATATTATTGGAGCGTTTATAAACCGGGAGATGGATTTAAATTTAATGAGCGGTGCGATGAAATGGCAGAAATGGTAGAAGCGGCAGAAACAGAAGAAGCGAAAGGTATTTTTGCAGAAAAGTTTCACGAAATAGTAGAGATAATAAATAGTGGATGTTTGGGGGAATCGGACAGGAAAGACTATTATGACTTTTATTTAAATCTGCTAAAAGAAAATGAATAAAAATTAGCGGAGGAAGGAGGACGGGAAAATGAAAAAAAGGAAAAGGGTAAAAGGAAAAATGGCAATGGTATTAATGTGCATGGCCGTTTTAATATTTGTAAATTGCCTCACAGCAGTAGGGAATTGGGAAGAAGTGTCTATTATAAAAAAAGAGTATAGCAACCAAAGAAGGCATAATGAAATACAAATCTTTTACCCCCAAATCCAAGGCCTTGATGATGAGGGAAAAGAAAAAAGGATAAACTACCAGATAAGGAAAGACGCAACAAGGCTGGTATCCGGGATAGTATATGAAAAAGACAATTTATGGCATAACCTGGATTACGAAATAAAGTTTCTGAATGGGAAAATGATTAGCGTCTGTTATGAAGGACGTTCGGGTGCAACTATTGGCGTTGAAAGAGGTTGGCCAAATATACTGACCACAACCGTGGACATTGAGGAGGGAAAAATCCTGAGGCTGAAGGATGTAGTTACCGACTTTGATAAGCTGTGCGAAATGCTGGTTGATGATGAATTTGAAGGTATTACCAAGTGGGAAGGGGTGGCGGGAAATACAGTTAGCCAGCAATATAGATACACAAAGCAAAGCGTGGACTGGATAAAGGAGAGGATGATAGAGGGGTGGGTATCACGCGATGCGACTAATTTTGACTGGTATACAGATGGAAGTAGGTTTGTGATTGTGATAAGTAAATGGAACACATATGACGAGTTTGCCATAGACCTTTCAGAGGTAGAGGACATACTGGACAGCGAATTTCTGGAAAAACTTGGGAGGTAAACTGGTGGGATATATAGGTGGAAAAGGGAACTGTAAGAAAATAGAGATGTGGTAAGGGAGAAAGTGGAACAGTACTTTAAGTGGTGCATAAAAAGGGGTGGGAAATTGTCAGCGAGGTTGGAGAAAATGGGAAATAGGAAAAAGTTGAGAGGAAAAATAACAGTTGCATTGATAGGCATGGCTGTTTTAATATTTGGAAATTGCCTTACGGCAGCAGGGAATGGGGGAGAAATCTCTATCATAAGAAAAGAGTATATTAACGAACGGATGGGCAATGACATCCAAGTCTGTTACCCCCAAATCCAAGGCCTTGATGATGAGGAAAAAGAAAAAAGGATAAACTACCAGATAAGGAAAGATGCGATAAAGCTGGTATCTGGGGATGAATATAAAACGGCATGTGGAATAGACTACGAGATAAAGTTATTTAATGGAGAAATTATTAGTGTCTGCTATAAAGGGCTTTGGGGTGGAATTGCTAAAGGACAAGGATTGGAGCCAGCCATACTGACCACAACCGTGGACATTGAGGCAGGAAAAGTCCTGAGGCTGAAGGATGTAGTTACTGACTTTGATACACTGTGTGAGATGCTGATTGAGGATGGATTTGAGGGTATTACCAAGTGGGATGGAGTGGCGGGAAATACGGTTAGCCAGAAATATGGATACCCAAAGCAAAGTTTGGGCTGGATAAAGGAGAGAATGATAGAGGGATGGATACCGCCCGATGCGACTAATTTTGACTGGTATACAGATGGCAGTAGGTTTGTGATTGTGATAAGTAAATGGAATACATATGACGAGTTCGCCATAGACCTTTCAGAAGTAGAAGACATACTGGACAGTGAATTCCTGGAAAAGCTGGGGAGGTGAACTGCTGGGGTATAGGTGGAAAGGGGAACTGTAAGGAAATAGAGATGTGGTAAGGGAGAAAATGGAACAGTATTTTAGGCGGTGCATAAAAAAGGGGTGGGAAATTGCCGGCGTGGGAGGTTTGAGAAAATGAGAAATAGAAAAACGGTAAGAGGAAAAATAGCAGCAGCATTAATGTGCATGACCGTTTTAATATTTGGGAATTGCCTTACGGCAGCAGGGAATGGGGGGGAAATCTCTATTATAAGAAAGGAGTATAGTAATGAACGGGGGGAAAATGACATTCTAGTTTTTTATCCCCAAATCCAAGGCCTTGATGATGAGGGAAAAGAAAAAAGGATAAACTACCAGATAAGGAAAGACGCGACAAAGCTGATATATGGAGAACCATATGCAAAAAATAGGCTGGCATGTAGACTGGACTATGAGATAAAGTTCTTTAATGGAGAAATTATTAGTGTCTATTATGAAGGGCGGTGTGGTGGAATCACTAGAGGGAGGGGGATACCGCCTGTTATACTAGCCACAAATATGGATATTGAATCAGGAAAACTGCTAAAATTGAACGAAATAATCACTAACTTCGATACCCTGGCAGAACTGCTGGTTGAGGATAAGTTTGAAGGCATTACCAAGTGGGAAGGAGTGGCAGGAACATTTAGCCAAGGCTATGGAGATACGAAGGAGGGGATGGAAGAGTGGCTGAAAGGGGGAAAAGGCTTGGGATGGTATACAGACGGCAGCAAGTTTGTGATTATGATAACAACTAAATACTGGTCATATGACGAGTTCGCCATAGACCTTTCAGAGGTGGAGGACATACTGGACAGAGAGTTCTTAGAAAAGCTGGGGAGGTGAACTGCTGGGGTATAGGTGGAAAGGGGAACTGTAAGGAAATAGAGATGTGGTAAGGGAGAAAATGGAACAGTATTTTAGGCGGTGTATAAAAAAGGGGTGGGAAATTGTCAGCGAGGTTGGAGAAAATGGGAAATAGGAAAACCGTAAAAGGGAAAATAGCAATAGCATTAATAAGCATGGTCATATTAATATTTGCAAATCGCCTCACAGCGGCAGGAAATTGGGAAGAAATCTCTGCCATAAGAAAAGTGTATAGAAATGAACGGAGAGACAATGACATCGAAGTCTTTTACCCCCAAATCGAAGGTCTTGATGATGAGGGAAAAGAAAAAAGGATAAACTATCAGATAAGGAAAGATGCGACAAGGCTAGTATATGGGGAATTATATGAAAAAGGCAGGCTGGCATGTTGGCTTGATTACAAAATAAAATGTTTTAATGGGGAAATTATTAGTGTCTGTTATGAAGGGCTTTGGGGTGGGGTTGCTAAAGGGCAAGGATTGGAGCCAGCCATACTGACCACAACCGTGGACATTGAGGCAGGAAAAATCCTAAGGCTGAAGGATGTAGTTACTGACTTTGATACACTGTGTGAGATGCTGATTGAAGATGAATTTGAGGGTATTACCAAGTGGGATGGGGTGGCGGGAAATACGGTTAGCCAGAAATATGGATACCCAAAGGAAAGCGTGGACTGGATAAAGGAGAGGATGAAAGAGGGATGGGTATCGCGCGATGGAACTAGTT
>Ga0209064_1003188_pt1 | contig 15194 bp, 12 predicted proteins | sample Inofromicrocosms_FD_187498 | JGI IMG/M metagenome (GOLD analysis project Ga0209064, IMG submission 187498) | Mouse cecum microbial communities from Vienna, Austria - Inoculum for glucosamine and mucus D2O microcosms (SPAdes) (version 2) | ecosystem: Host-associated > Mammals > Digestive system >... | reverse complement strand
ATCACTAGCTCGGGTGCCTATGGTGCCATTACTATTAGCAGGAGCTGCAATACCTTCTTCGGCATAGGCTTTATTATTAACTAAGCTACCATTACTCTCGTCATTACTAATATTGGGATTAACAAAGCTATACAAACCAACTAGGAGGGCTAGTATGCATACACTAGGTACTAAGCAGTAAACTATTTTACTACTCTGCTTGAAGGATAGTATAGAATTCTTCTCTCCCCACCATTTGTAGAAATAAGTACTTTTACTATGAAGCAGTCTAGATGTATTAGTAATGAGTTTACTAAGTACATTGTTATTATTATGTATGGTAAAAGTTGTTGATGGGTGAGTAGAAGAAGTAGTATTAACTAATGATGATGTATTATTGATACCAATAGTACTATCATCACTCCTCTTCCTCCATTTAGACCTGTGACGCATATTATGGCCCTCCTTTTGGTTTATAGTTATAACTTTTTGCTCGTGGAAAGTTGAGAGCGAAAGGGAACATGAGCTAAGTCTAGTCTCGCTTGATATAGACAAGCTTAGTTAGTTTCTACCGCGCTCAAGCTACCTATTTTGAGGTAACAAAAATAACGCACAACAACATATATTATTTATATGCCGGGAATATTGTCCTTTGTGCGCTTCTTGATGTCAAAAAAGGCGCCACGAACGGGCACACTAATCATGGGTAACTTTAAAAGCCTATCCTGCATTAGACGTTCGGTGACGCCTTCTTTCGCAGGATGACAGCAAAACAAAACATTTTACTCATCCATGATTGTGTGCAACCCTATTGTATCATACTTTTCTAGCAAAGTGCTTATTTCTTCCAAAAAACAACCATTTTTCTTTGCGCCTACGCCAGAACTATTTCGTATTTTTCTCATTCGCAAAGTCCGGCTCGCGGAATGGGTTAATGAAATTCGGCACGAAAGTAGCCGCAGCCTCAATTTTTTCAACTTTGCTTTTTACTTTTTCATGCTCATCTTTCACTACCACTTTATAGTCGTCTACCTCGATAATCTGCTTACGTGGGATCGTTAACTCTGGGTCAAAAAACGCTTTCAGCGGCGGGCGTTGCACAATGATTTGTTGGACATACCAAGCTTCGGTATCCACTGTAAAATCCAACACTTTACCCAGCTTGATTTCTTTTCGCGTCACTACTTTTAGCCCCGGCAGCGCAAAATTTAGCTCCATAACTTTCTTAATCTTCACTATGTCTGCATCATGTACAAACTCGTCAATCGAATCAACAATCATCCCCATCCTTGAGAATTCGCGTACGCTCTCAATCGGCAAAATATCCCCCACTTCATCACGAATCATTTTGCCCTCCACCTTGAACCCAATTATCTTCAAGCTGTTCGGATCGACAATCGGCTCCGTCACCCGCGCAATTTCCCCGCCAATATGCAGGCTCATCACCGGGCAACCTTCTAATCTCGAGCCATTGATTAACATAACCTCATTATAACACACCGCTAAGGAATTAACCTTAAATTTTGTTTAAACTCCCATCTCACCAGCAGCCTTTATCTTCTCCACTGCATCAATAACCAGCTGGTAGCTAAACCCTTGCCGCACCAAGTACGCAATTAATTTCTGCTCGTCATACCGCTTACTTTTCTTAGCAATCATCTTCGCAAGCTCTTCTTTCTCGCTACGTGTGGAAGTGCTCAGCACTTCGTGAATTACTTCCTCGGGCACATGCTTCTTGCGCAGCTCCTGCTCCAGTCGACGTTTGCTGACTCCTTTTTTCACGAAGCGGTTCTCTACATAAAACTCCGCAAACTTCCGATCGTCTACATACCCGCGCTCAATCATCCTTTCTACCACAAGTTCTATTGCCGAACTTTGTATTTCAGGTAAGGGCTTCAACTCATCATGCGAACGTTTACGGTTTAGCTGAGTGCGCTTAATTTGCCTACGTTTCAGATAATCGCGCGTCTCCCAGACTGAGCGCGGGCGCATCAGCACCCACTCCAGTGTACGTTGATATAGTTTGCCAAATTCTGATGCGGTATGCAGTTCTTGTAATTCGGTTTCACTTAAGCTCTTGCCTACCTTTATTGACAAGTCTACCACTTGTTTTACATCTAACGACAACGCGAACTTATCATTCACAAAAACGTTAACACGATTTGGATCCCGTACGCCCGAGGTTAGTTGCGTAATCGTGAGTACCGACGCATCTCTTGCGCAGCTCGATGCTCTTCCTGCAACACGAACACTCCGGCTAGAGGGTGTTTCTAGCCCAGTGTCAGCATCTTCGTGCAGGCTTTCAATTTTTAGCATTAGTTCGCAGCTACTTCGGTAGCTCCGCCCTCTACCGCATTGTCATCACCTTCATTCGCCACACTATCATCTGTGTCCAACTTCGCCGCCACACGCACCTGATGCTCGATTTCTTTCATCAAAGCCGGATCTTTCCGCAGTAATTCCTTCGCATTTTCTCGACCCTGCGCAATCGTCTCGCCTTTATATTTCAAGAACGCGCCAGCTTTCTCGATAATGTTCTTTTGAATTGCAATATCCAAGATATCACCAGTCTTGCTGATGCCTTCATTGTACATAATGTCGAACTCAGCCGTCCTAAACGGTGCCGCGATCTTATTCTTCACAATCTTCACTTTTGTGCGGTTACCGGCAATGTCTTCGCCGTTTTTAATCTGCCCAATCCGTCGAATATCCATCCGCACCGAAGCATAAAACTTCAACGCGTTGCCGCCAGTCGTCGTTTCTGGGTTGCCGAACATTACGCCAATCTTCATACGAATCTGGTTGATAAAAATCACTGTCGCCTTTGACTTCGAAATAATCCCAGTCAGCTTCCGCATCGCCTGCGACATCAAGCGCGCCTGCAGACCCATCTGCGCATCGCCCATATCTCCATCAATTTCTGCCTGTGGCACCAACGCTGCTACTGAGTCCACTACAATAAGATCCACTGCTCCGCTCCGCACCAAAGTCTCACAAATCTCCAAAGCTTGCTCGCCATTATCCGGCTGCGAGATAAATAGATTATCCGTATCCACCCCAATCTTCTTTGCATAAGCCGGGTCCAGTGCGTGCTCTGCGTCGATAAACGCTGCCTGTCCACCTTGCTTCTGCATTTCTGCAATCGCGTGCAACGCCAAAGTAGTCTTACCGGAAGATTCTGGCCCATAAATCTCAATAATCCGTCCCTTTGGATAGCCACCACCCAGTGCTAAGTCTAGCGATAAAGACCCCGACGGCAAAAGTTCCACATCAATCTTTCGTGTGTCGCCAAGTTTCATGATCGCGCCAGTACCGAATTGTTTTGTAATTTGCTGAATTGCGAGATCAAGGGCTTGCTTCTTGCCGGAATCTTCGCCAGTCTCTGGTTTTGTAGCTTTTTTCGTCATATTACCTTCCTTTGTTATTACGATTATAGCATGTTTGGGGCAAAAAGTATTGACTCTGCTATTAGTTGTTGGTAGAATGGAATCAAGTTATGTTTAGTTGGCTGTATTTAGCAGCCAACTATTTTAGCTTCAAACTAATCTCGATTACTAAGAACCAAATTTTCAGCTTTAGAACCATAACTGCCTCCCTTCATTCTATTCACTTAAGGTGCGTTGTCAAATACTTTTCGCCCACGTCGGCGATTATATAGCAAAAGTTTCTAAAATAACAAGCGCTAGCACTAAAAAATCTTTTTCCGTTTTTCGCATCTACAAACTTTTATACCAGCTATGCTTGTTATCATGAGCTAAAGTATGCTACAATACTTGCCGCGTTTTACCATAAGAAAGCTAGCTTTAGCCCGCCGGCACCAGAGCCTCAAAAAACCAACTCTCGAGTCACTACTCCATATTCACTAGTCTCTAAATCTCTAGCAGTGGTTTAATATCCGCTCCCAGCTTATTTAGTCTCGCCGCAAAATCTTGATATCCACGGTTAATCGAATAGATATTCCTCAAAATCGAAGTCCCTGGCGCTGCCAGCATTGCAATCATCACTACTACTGCCGGGCGCAAAGCCGGTGGTGCCACTAATTCTGCCGCTCGCCAATTTGTCGGCCCTTCTAGATATACGCGGTGCGCGTCTAGCAGTTCCACTTTTGCATTCAAATTCTCAAGATAAGTTACATACACCGCTCGGTTTTCAAACACCCAGTCATGTATCAAAGTGCGACCTTTTGCTGTCGCCGCAATCACCGAGAAGAATGGTAGGTTGTCAATATTCAGACCAGGGAATGGCATCGGCGCGATTTTATCAGTCGGCGCCACTAGCTCAGACTTATGGATTTTTAGATCCACTAGTCGCGTGCGTCCATTCGCGCTGTAATATTCTGGCGACTGATCAATCCGCGCATTCATACTTTTTAGAATCTCTAGCTCAATCTCCAAGAATTCAATCGGCGCCCTCCGGATTGTCAAACAGGACTTTGTTACCAACGCCACCGCAATAAACGACATTGCCTCAATTGGATCTTCTGCTGGCGCATATTCGATGTCTGAGTTTATCTCTGACTTCCCACGCGCTCTTAACGTAGTCGATCCGATTCCGCGGATCTTCACCCCTAGTTTCTCCAAGAAGAAGCACAAATCCTGTACCATATAATTCGAAGATGCTCCTACTATTGTGGTCTCACCCGGATATAACGCCGCCGCCATCAGTACGTTCTCAGTCACGGTATCTCCCCGCTCAATCAGCACAATCTTCTTTGGCGGGTAGAGTGAACGCACTGATTCTACTGAACGTGCCGCTTTCCATTGTTCTTGCCGAACTTTTTTCTCTTCTACGGTCGTTTCATAAAACCCGCTGCAGCTTGCTGCATCGACCCTCAATCCAAATTCATACAAGGCTCTTAGATGTGGCTCAATCGTCCGCGTACCCAGTGTACATCCACCCGCATATGGTAGACGAAACTTCTTAAACTTATGCAAAAGTGGCCCCATAAACATCAACACAGAACGTGTTTTGCGAGCCGCCTCTACATCAATATGGTGTAAATCTAGCTGTGTCGGCGGAGTAATCTCTAGGTCCTGACCATCATTGATCCAGCGGCATTTTACCCCAATTGACTCTAACACCTCAATAATTCGGAATACTTCCTCAATTCTCGCCAAATGTTTCAGTGTCGTGACGCCGCTATTCAAAAGGGAAGCACAAAGTAATGCTACCGCCGCGTTTTTGCTCGTATTGATTATCGCTTCACCATGTAGCTCTTTACCACCATTAATGCGATAACTTTGCGATACGGAGTCATTTACTGATAAAATCTGCCCACCTAGCGCCCGAGATAATTTTTTAGTCAAATCTAAGGAAATATTCTGTCGCCCCTTTTCAATGCGATGAATTGCTGACTGACTACTACCAATCGCCTCGGCTAGCTGCGCTTGCGTCCAGCCTTTTTCAGTGCGCAAACGTTCTACTACGCGCCCAATCGCTTCTTGATAACTCGGTTCAACATGTGATTTACTCATAAAATAATTATATCACAGAACGAATAATTACTATCAAAAAATCACCAAAATTGCCCAAAACAGGGAATTATCCCAAAAATTCATTCACATCATGATATACTAACTTGTACGATTATTCATCTAGTGATGTAATATCACACATAATTCCGCATACAGACCACATGTTGTGAACATAACTCAACTAGATCTCGCACCACAAACACCTCACAACCCATACGCCACAAAGATTTATGCGCCACAAACCACGTTATTCGCATGCACCCACCCCTCAAGTGATCCGCCGTCCAGATATTCGCCGTCGGTCGTCGCCACATGCATAATTCCACCTTTTTTGATATAACTATCAATCGGATCAGTTACCACATATTCTTGGTCTTTTGGGCCAAAATCATTCTCATTTACATACTGTACTATCTCTTGTAGCAATTCTGGCGACATCACATACTTACTGACGTTAATCAAATTTGATGGCGCTTCTTCTACGCTTGGCTTCTCAATCACCTCTTTAAGTAAGCCATCTTCTACTGAGAATACACCATACTTCTCAACGTCCTCCCGTGGTATCTCCACCCCAAAAATCGCTGATTCGCTCTCGTTCTGCAAGGTCTTCATTAGCGCCTCTGCTGATGATTCACCGTCTGGATTCCAGATAAAATCATCCCCCATAAACACCAGTACCGGCTCATTAATCCTATACTCTTCCACCGCCATCGCGATCGGTACTGCTGTACCATACTTACCAGAAGGGTCCTGCGTAATATAGTGAATCTTCACATCATCTGGCAAGGTCTTCGCTAATTTCAAACGATCTTCCTTCCCACGCTCAATCAGGTAGTCATTCAGAGCCTTATTGTCCTGATAAAAAGCTTTCACTTGGCACGGCTCTACATTAGAAATCACCATATAGATGTCTGTTACACCTGCTTTTATCAGCTCTTGTACCGAGTAATCCACCAGTGGTCTATTACCCACCGGCAGCATTGATTTTTCAATAATTTTCGTAATCGGCAGCCGTCGTGTGCCCCATCCTGCCACTGGTACAATCGCCTTCGTAATCATATTCAAACTCCACTTAAAACTGCACTCATTATAGCACATGCCCATCTAAAACAACCTAAAAATGTTCACAAAGTCATACGAGATCTAAGCTGCTTAAAAATCCAACCAGAACTCTCGTTTTGTAAATTTCACCAACCTATCTCCCGGCAAATTAAAACACTTCCCTGGCGCATAATTCAAAACCGCCTGGCGGAAATCCTCCAGTTGTGGGCGTGTCGCACTGATTCCAGCTCTTAGGGTTCCTGCTCGTAGTAGTTCTAATGCTACGTTCTCGTCTAGATTCTCAAACCAACTCCGCTGCCACGGTTGCCCTTCGCCCGGCAAAAGCCATGCTACCAGCTCGTCAATCTCTTGCTTTAATTGCTTTTGTCTGAGCCATAATTTATAAATCTTTCGCTTCACTCTTTGCTCATTTTGCCGCCCAGTCCGCCACTTTCGCTCAGCTCTCCACCCTTCCGCAAGGGTACAATCAATGCTTCGTCCATCCTTGCCCCCATGTAGTTTTTCTCGCAGCCGATTTCGCAAATATTTATCAGATGTGTTCGTCGGATCTTGTCGAAACCTAACCTCCCGCGCCGCTGCATATCGCAAAATGTCCTTTTTATCAAACGGCGCCAGCTTCCGCAGCTCTTCTGGCAAAATTTCCGGCTCCAAGAACGGCCGCCGCACCCTAGGTGCGTCCAGCACTGCCAACCCTCGCCACCCCGTACCACGCGTCAAATTAATTGCTACCGATTCCACCAAATCGTCCAAATGATGTGCCGTATAAACTTCTGTCATCTTAATTTCTATCCCCTGCGGCAGGGAACCAGCCCGCCAAGCCCTCAGCTTTACCTCGCCCGCTACTGGTTGCATCCGTGCTACCGCCCGCAAGAACTCGTACCTCGCCTCCCGCGCCGCCTCTTCCGACACTCCTTCGCCCAGATTCGCCGCTCGTGTTACGCTCTGCTCCCCTAGATTGTAGCGCTCATCCGCTATTCTAAGCACAAAATCCATATCATCGTTCGCCGACGGTCGCGTACCATGGTTAAAATGCGCTACTATTACATCATCATTCCGAAAAATATCCAGCATCACCATCGAATCCACCCCACCTGACACTGCCAACACCTTTTTTGCGCTCATATTTACCACATATTATACCAAAATCTCATAATAAAAAGCTACCCATAGTATCTGGTCTTATTCCCCTAAAACCAATATCATGCTATAATATAGCCTAATATGGAAGAGTCAAAAATCCGGAATTTCTGCATTATTGCACATATTGATCATGGCAAATCCACCATCGCCGACCGCATGATGGAGCTCACGGGCACCGTTGCTGTACGTGAGATGAAGGCTCAACTTCTAGACTCCATGGATCTCGAACGCGAGAAGGGCATTACCATCAAACTTACACCAGTGCAAATGAACTGGAAAGGCTACCAGCTTAACCTAATCGATACGCCCGGACATGTCGATTTTTCTTATGAAGTCTCTCGTTCGCTCCAAGCCGTCGAAGCTGCAGTTTTGGTGGTAGACGCTACGCAGGGCATTCAAGCTCAAACTCTTGCCAACGTTTACCTAGCGCTCGAGCAAGATCTTTATATTATCCCTGTCATTAACAAAGTCGACCTCCCTGCCGCCGATATTGAGAAAGTTACTTCCCAAATCGTCAACCTCCTCGGCTGCAAGCCCGAAGAAATCATCTTGGCTTCCGGCAAGACTGGTCAGGGTGTCCCCGAAATCCTCGATACTATCGTTACAAAGGCTCCTAATCCCCAATCCAAAAATACCACACCTCTACATTCCGAAACTCGCGCTCTCATCTTCGATTCCTACTTCGACGATTACCGCGGTGTTGTTTTGTACGTCCGTATTTTTAATGGTTCAATTGACAAAAACTCCGAGATTAAAATGATGGCAACCAGTACTAATGGCATCGCGCTCGAAGTCGGTGCTTTAACCCCCAAAATGTCACCCAAACCAAACCTCAGTGAAGGCGAAATCGGCTACATCGTTACCAACCTCAAGACCACCCGCGAAGCCAAAGTTGGTGACACTGTCACTCTTGCCAAGACCCCTGCCACCGCGCCATTACCAGGTTATAAAAATGTTTTACCGTTTGTCTACGCCGGATTTTTCCCCGTCTCCAACGACCAGTATGACGACCTCAAAGAAGCCGTCGAGAAGCTTGCTCTTTCCGACTCCGCTCTCGTCTTTGAGCCAGAAAATTCTCCAGTTTTAGGCTTTGGTCTACGCATTGGCTTCCTAGGATTGCTCCATATGGATATCATTCGTGAGCGGCTCGAAAGGGAATTTGGCCTCGATCTCGTCATTACTAATCCCTCTACCAACTACGAAGTTACCACCACCGACGGCGAAGATCTCAACATCCGCTCCGCCTCTGATCTTCCTGACCAATCCACCATCCTCGAGATTCGCGAGCCATGGGTTAAAGGTGAAATTATCCTCCCCCAAAACATGATTGGTGGCGTCCTTAATCTCATCAACGAAAAACGCGGCCACCAGACCAACCTCAGCTATATCGAAGACCGCGCTGTAATTGATTTTGAAGCTCCCATGGCAAACTTGCTCACCGATTTTTACGATCAGCTTAAGTCCGTTACTTCCGGCTACGCCAGTTTTAATTATGAACTTTCCGATTATCGTCCTGAGGACCTTGTTCGCTTAGACTTCCTCGTCGCCGGCAATCGAATGGACGCTCTCAGTATTATGTGCCACCGCACCGAAGCTGATGCGCTCGGTCGTAGCATCACCAAAAAACTCAAAGAAGTTATCCCCCGCCAGAATTTTGAAGTCGCCCTGCAAGCCGCCATCGGCGCCAAAATCATCGCCCGCGAAACCATCGGCGCCTACCGCAAAGACGTTACTGTCAAGATCCACACCGGTGATCGCGACCGCAAAGCCAAACTTCTCGAAAAGCAGAAAAAAGGCAAAGCCCGCATGAAACGCTTCGGTAAAATCGACATCCCTTCCGAAGCCTTCACCGTCATGCTGAAGCGAGATTAATATGATGCTAACAGGCGATGACTACGTCTCCATTACGTCAGCCCTTCTCACTATTGCTACAATAATACTAATTATTCGCGCTTTGTATCGACATTGGATGCTCAAGAAAGTCGCCGCAATTAGTAAAAATTATAAAACTTTGCAAAAGCTTAACAGTACCTATGTCTTCCCGCAACTTATTCGCCCTAAAAGGGCAATTACCCACCCCACTAAGTCTTATAGAAGTCTCCAAAAACTAAAATGGTATGAAATAGTTATTTATCATTTAGAAAATAACATTGCTAATTTACGTGAAGACATGCATACTGCAATCTCTAACAAAACTGCATATGATAAGTATATGGCAGATTTACGCAACCGTAGAGCTAAACCTCATCTAGAAAAGATCGAATCCCAGCATCTCAGTGAAAAGCAATTCCTAAAATACGAGAAGATTCTCATCGAAAAGAACTTACTCCCTATACCTTATAATATTGAGCTAAAGCTCAAAGCTTATTATCGTAGCCCCAAAGGTCAAAAGTATTATGAAAGAAAAAGTGTGTACCGATTTAAGGAGCTAGCAGCCGCTTACCACAAATGGCAGCAACAAAAAAGTTATGTTATTAGTGCAAAATACGAGCGTTCAATCATGAGTGATAGTATCCGCTACAACGTACTAAAGCGGGATGATTTTAGATGCTGTATCTGTGGCATATCTGCTGGTGAAGGGGCTAAGTTGCACGTCGATCACATTATACCGGTTTCTAAAGGAGGTAAGACTGTCATGAGTAACTTGCAGACCCTATGCGAACGCTGTAATCTTGGCAAAAGCAACAAACTCTAACCAACCTTTCCTGCCGCTATCAGCACATGCTCAAACAGCGCCGTGACCGTTAGTGGTCCTACTCCGCCAATCTTTGGCGTGATTGCTGTCAGATCTGTACGTTCACGGACGCTATCATCAAGATCTCCCACCAAGACACCGCCCTCGCTGGCTGTACCCGCATCTACTACTACGGCGCCAACTTTTATCATCTCCGATTTGATCAAGTGTGGTACACCCGTTGCGCTAACTACCACATCAAAACTTTTCAGTTCCGACAAATCATCGCCTCTCCGAAATGTCCTCACTTGATAGCCGGAATCTCGCCACATTTTTTCAAGTGGACCGCCTACTAGGCGCCCATGCCCCACAAGTGCAATTGACATTCCTGTAAGATCAATATTGTATCCCGCCAACAACCAATTAATTGCCGTTGCTGTCGCCGAGTCAAACTCTGCTTTTTCTCCCAGCCCGTCTACATCCTTCGCTGGGGCTAGGGAATTAACAACGTCCTCTACGTTTGTATCGCCTTCCAGGGGCAACTGTACTATCACGCCATGTATATCATCACGCGTATTAGCTTCGTTTACCGCCGCTTCTAAATCTTCGCGCAACCAGTCTTCCACTTCCACACCAATGTCTTCGCCGTAGCCTTTCTTTAACGATACGTATTTTTCTATCACCGGACTCTTACTGTTGCGAATAATCACCAGTCTTGGCTTTACGCCCCGCGCCAGCAAACCCCGTGCCAAATATGCCTGGTTTTCTTTAATATACCCCGCTAATTCCGCTCCATTCAAACTTTTCATTATTTACCGCTCCTTTAATGGAATCTCCACTGGTTCCTGTTCTAAGGTCAGACCAAATTTATTCTTTACCTTCTCCACAATCTCCGCTCGCGCCTTGGCTAAATCCGCGTAACTTTTTGCCTTCTCGTTGATCAGCACCAATGCCGCCTTATCGCTTACTCGGAACCCATACAGTTCTTTACCTTTCAACCCACATTGCTCCACCATCCATCCTGCGTTTACTTTGCCTCTGCCACTAGCTTCGCGACGCACCGGGATACCATTAGCCTCTACCTCTGCAATCTCATCTTTCTCAACATAAACGTTTTTAAAGAAACTCCCCGCACTCGCAACCTTCTCTGGATCTGGCAACTTACTTTCTCTAATCGCGCAAACCGCCGTCCTAATTGCCATCGGTGAATAATCCTTGATTTCGTGCTCATCAAGATAAGCCTGCAGGGAAGCATAAAATGGTGGCTGCATATGAGCCTTTTTCAATTGCAATGTCACTGCTGTGATAAAGAACCTATCCTTATCTACTCCAGCGTTAAAACGCGTGTGTCGATATCCTAAAACCATTTCTGATTTTTCTAACGTGACGAATTGGCGGGTTCTTGTATCGTATGTATCAACATTTGCGATAACTTGCGACACCTCCTGACCATAAGCTCCAATGTTCTGTACTGGTGCCGCTCCCACTGTCCCGGGTATTAAACTCATCGCCTCAATGCCCGAATACCCACGTTCACAAGCAAACCTCACCACGTTATCCCAAATCTCTCCGCCTTGACATTTTATCGTCAATTCTGTATCATCTTCAGAAATAACCTCAATCCCACTCGCTCTATTTAGTAAGATTGCCCCTTCAAAACCCGCATCAAGCCCAATTGTATTTGCGCCACCCCCCATTACCCAGGTTAACAAATTGCGTTCTTTTGCAAAATCGTATGCCGCGACTACATCGTCATTATTTCTTATCTCGAGCACAAACTTCGCCGGCCCACCTAACCGCATCGTCGTCAACGCCGCAATCGGCACATTCTCACGAATCAACATGTATCTATTATAGCACAGAGACCCTAACATTTTCCCTCTAGTAAAATTACCAAGTTGTAGTATAATATATCTATCAGGTTAGCTGGTTAGTTAGCTTGATCTGTTATCGGGGCGTAGCACAGTTGGTAGCGCACACGGTTTGGGACCGTGAGGTCGCTGGTTCGAGTCCAGTCGCCCCGACCACAGCTTATATAAATGTGATTTTAGTGAATTTGACCCCTGTAAAATGGGCGAATTTTTTGTTAATGCCCCAGAGAGGGAGTTTTTGATAAGTTCTTGTTCAATTTTACGCTTGCCCTCATCTATAACTTGAACCCAAGGATATGGTTTTACCTCTATAATTTTGGTTGTTAATGCCTTAGTAGATTTTTGCGGAACGACGATTGCTTCGTTTAGTTCGTCAATATCGACTTGGCGAAGCGTGGCTTTTGGACCGATGGCGAGCAGGATCGCCCTGCGCTCGCCAATGTCTTCCGCTAATTCAAACTTTTCTTTAGGACTAGTGAGCGTGTTTAGAGTTTTGCCGATGATCTCATACCATTTACGCTGACGTTCTTCGTTATCTTCTGATGAGCGTTTAATGTCTTCCATTAGAGACTGAATATGCTTAGACTCTTTTGTAAACAACTCGTCGTCAATAATACCTCTTGTGCGCATATTAACTAGTTCATGTAGCTGCTTCTCGCAATCGTCCATACTCGCATTCTTAATCTTAGCGATATCATATCGTTCTAATAGTTCCTTTTCTCTAATACTATCTAAGATTTCCATTGCCCACTGATAGAGGAGCGGATGAAGCGTATAATGGTCAAGAATTGTGTCAATTTGCCTAAAGGCTTCCTTCTCGCTAATTGTCCCCCGCATATTGCATTTACGATGAGGGCTTTTCTTAGTGCATTTATAATACATATGCTCCGCATAAGTGCCGTCAGATAGAGGTCGGTCATGATGCTCGCCAATAATGGAACAACCGCAGTGAGCACAACTTAGTAGCCCCTTAAGTTCATAACGAGTGGATTTGACTAGTGTCTTAGGTCGAAGGTTATGATCCTCCGCATATTTACTTTTAAGACGTTGCACTCTCCAATATTCATCTTCAGTAATCACAGGCTGCCAAGCCCCTTGATGGAAGATATTTTTATCTTCAATATCTCGTACTTTACCCATATAAAACGGATTTTCTAAGATACCGTGTAGTCCGCCAAGAGTTAAGGGTTTACCGCCAACCTTTTTGCGTTTTAGAGTGGTAAAATGATAGTCTTCATTCAGGATACAAAGCAAATCAGGCACAGTATAATTTCCAGTAAGATATAGTTTGAACATTCGTTGGAGGACATAAAAACGTTCTGGATCAATGATAACTGTTGGTTGATTATTTTCATCTCGCGAGTTTAGGTAGCCTTGCGGGGCAACTCCAGTACAATGACCATGCTTGTTTTTGCTTCGTACTCCTCTAGTAACGTTTTTGCTCAAATCAATCGAGTACTGAGTGGCCATGCTCGCTTCAACTCCGAAGACGATAGTATTGTCTTCTGGACGATAGACTCGGTCGTTTGTATGAATTAACTTTAATTTACCATCAATAAGCAGCTGCTGAATAATGCCGTTTTCTTTAGGGTTGCGAGCTAGGCGATTTGTTTGCCAACAGATAATACCATTCGCTTTACCCTGCTCGATCATTCGTACCATTTGGTCAAACTTTGGACGGTTATTACACTTACTGGCGGAAGCAGCCTCTTGGAAAATCTTGACGACTTTATAGTTGTTCTTTGCTACAATTTGTTTCGCAATATCTAACTGGTCGGGGAGCGAAGCCATCTGACGATCTTCACCTTCTGTAGATTTGCGTGCGTAGATAATAAACTTCAAGTCCTTTGGGTTCACGCTTGTTATACTCATAATAATTTGTCTCCTTAAATTAATTTTCGTTATTTTGACATAAAAAGTATAGACCTTTGTTTTTCAACAAGTTATAACTGGTTTTCTAAAAGGTCTATGCTTTTAGCGGTGCGAGGCTAATGTTTAAAAATCTTGCGATATCTTCCGATTAGCCGATGTACCGTTGTGATTGATTGTGTTTTTACTCTCAAAATGGAATGTCGTCTAAATTAATTGCCTCGTCGTCTAAAACATCTAGTGCTGCTTCTGGGTCGCTTTTATCTTCATCAGAGTAGCCATCGTCTTTCAATTCATCTAAGCACTCCGAGGTCATCGCGTCCTCTTCATTAACGGCTGGTTTCATAACAACTACAGCTTTTAGGGACTGGCTTACTCCATTACCGAATTGCTTATGGTGATATTCGTATGCTTTGGCAACTAGTGAAATAACTGCTCCCCTATTTAGACCTTCGATAGCGTCCTTACCAGTCATATTGACCACCTTAGTACGATCTGTAAATTTGAATTTAAATCGTTCCTCTCCTTCGTATTCGCTGAATTGAGCTACTCCTGCTTGTTCGGCTTTTCCGATTTTATTTTGTTTTACCCACGTCTCGATTTTTGACTTTACGACAGGATCATCAATTACTACCATAATAGATTTACCGTATGGATTATCATCTTCAAGATTAGCGAATGCTACCTTAAGATTTTTCAGTTTGATAATTCTTAGATCTTTTTCCTTGTTCATTTCCTTTTACCTCGTTTATTGTTCCGTATGTCAGCATTGCGCTATGGTGAGTCTCGAATGTGATACATGTTTTCCTCCATTGATTTTTAACACAAACTCTTTTGAGTTACTTCTCTCTTAGCCTCGTTAGATTGTCCGTCTTTCCAGCTGGTATCAGTAAGCTCAATCCAACGTTGACCGTACTTATAATGACCATGTTTAACTTTAATTCCGATACTCTCAAGAGTAGATTTACAACGGTCTAACTGCTTGCCGAGTGTCGCAGGTGAGCGTGGCCAGTCAGGATGATTTACGAGATAACACCTTGCTGTATCGTCCTCAACGCAGTCAGCAAGTCCACTATAACGAAGCCTAATTTCATGAAGTTGCGAAGCAGTGCCTTCCCATGTTCC
>Ga0209064_1003187_pt1 | contig 15198 bp, 17 predicted proteins | sample Inofromicrocosms_FD_187498 | JGI IMG/M metagenome (GOLD analysis project Ga0209064, IMG submission 187498) | Mouse cecum microbial communities from Vienna, Austria - Inoculum for glucosamine and mucus D2O microcosms (SPAdes) (version 2) | ecosystem: Host-associated > Mammals > Digestive system >... | reverse complement strand
TAGTACGCTGCATTGCGTAGGGATTCCCGCAGGTAGGGCAGAAGCGGCTATGGCAGCGAAAAGGAACAAATTTGAGCTTTCCACAGAGGGGACAGCCATACATAGCCCCACCAAAGGAAGGGTCACCACAGTTGATCATTTTATCTACGTTGTCAATAACAGACTGACGTGGATGTAATATATAAATCATTTCTTCATAATGGTCTCTAAAAATATCCTGTAGTATGCTCATGAGATTATTATGAAGGAAAACGACACAAAAAGGAACCCCTAGGGGGTTGAAGTGGCGAAGCCACTTTTTTATTTTTGGATGCCGCTGATAGGATGGCGATAGGGGATAAAATCGTACTATCAGGCAAAAGTATACTTTCACGCAAAAGTCCGGGGTTTCCGTGATAGTATAAAGCGGAAAGGTAAAAAGGTGTAGGATATTGTTGGTTTTGGGTGAAAAGTGTATTAGCTTGACGGAAAATGCTGTTGAAAAACGGGGGATATGATACAAGCACGGAAACTGCTCGGAGTTTTCGTGTTTGTATATGAGTTTCCGTGATAATATGGAGTTTTGCGTGATAGTATACAGAAAAATTGAAAAATAATAACAGGAGAAAGAGGGCTGTGCAATGGTCTTTGCTTTCCGCTCCCGAAAAATAATCATTTCGTGCTACCGGGTGAAAAACAGATAAATTTTATGGTATAATTCAGAGGACGCTTTTGCTTTAGCGGGAACGGTATTCTGCCGAAGTAATAGGAAAGAACGGAATTCATCAATAGCCCGTGAGGCTTATCGGCAAAGCACGGAAAATCTGAAATCCTATATGCAGCGCCAGTGGAGCCTTGTGGGAGGAATGGCTGGCACGTTCAGGGAGATGGAGTGATGTATGGGAAAAGGGAGCTATACTGGCTCCCTTTTGATGTATCGTTTGATACCACTGGTTATTTTAAGGGAAGAAATATTTTGAAAGTGCATCCCCCTCCAGCAGTATCAAATAGCTGTATTTTTCCATCCAGTTTATTAACTAACTCATTTGCAATACTGAGTCCGAGTCCAAAATGTTCTCTTTGGGTACGGGATTTGTCACATTGGTAGAAACGGTTAAATATAAAAGGCTTGTCTTTGTCGTTGATGCCAATTCCATGATCAATAATTGTAATTATCAATTCATTTTTTCCTGCTGATGTGTTTAATGAAATTTCGGAATCAGGTGGAGAGTATGAAATGGCATTATCAAGAAAAATACTGATAATCTGGTTTAAGCGGTCTGCATCAGAATAAAGCGGCGGACAGCATTCATCTGGTATATTAAGCTCCAGCAGTATATTTTTTTTCCTGCAAATCTGTTCAAATTTTGTATATAGGTTTATCAGTAACGTATCAATATTGATCTCATCCATGTGAAGAGACCAGTTTCCAGCATCAAGGGATGATAGCAGGAGTAGATCCTGAATAAGTCTTGACATCCGTGATACCTCTGAATCAATCATCTGTACATGATTTTTAATGGTATCCGGGACACCTGGTACAGATTCAATCATTTCAGCAGAGGAAAGGATTGATGCCAATGGAGCTTTGCATTCGTGCGAAACAGCGGCAATAAAGTCTTTCTGGCTCTGCATGGCTTTTTCGGTGGGACTTACGGCTTTTTTGACCAGTATTTTGGAAAGGAAGACAATGGAAGCAAGAACACCACACCATATGCAAAAATAATAACCCAATTCCGGTTTTAACAATGCGGCAAAGCTGGAACATTCTTTCACGGCTACAACTGTATATATGGCATTATGGTCTGTTACGATTAGGGAACTTGCACAATAATGTTTTTTCCCATTTATGGCTTGGATTGTATAAGTGCCGCTTTGCCTGCTGTAATAATTGTCTTCCAGACGGGAAGGGTTATAGGTAAAATCTCCTTCTGTATCCAGCAATATGGTCAAAAAAGTATCAATGATATCCGTATTGTTTTTTATATATTCACTCTGGTAAAGAGAATGCCCGTTATCAGATAAAAGCTGAAAGTACATATCCCGTTTTCCTTCATAAAGCTCCAGGCATGTCCGGTAGTCAGATTCATGTTCTAATTGGAGGATAAGGGTGGTCGCCATTCTGTTAAAGTAAGCCAGTTCCGAATTCTTCTTTGTCTTTATGTTTTCATGGATCATCAGAAAAAATACGATAGAAAAGATGAACATGAGAGAACTGATCAGCAAAACATAAAGATTCCTTTTAAGGCTTTGTATCATGCTTTACCTCCAATATAAATCCGGAGCCATAGACAGAGGAAAGGACACATTCGCTCCCAACGGTGCGGAGCCGTTTGCGTAAAAAATAGATATAGTTATCTAAATTTTTTGATTCAACGGCGGTATCCGTTTCCCAAACCTTTTGTATAAGCTGTTCTCTGGTAAGCACAATCTCCGGCTTTTCAAGAAAAATACCCATTAAGTGAAACTCTGTCGGTGTCAGAGCCAGATGATTACTTTTACATGCAAGCTGTCTTTTTGAAATGTCAAGGGAAAGGTCATGGAAAGAAAGGCAGCTTTTTTCCGCAAGAACAGCCGGCCTGCGTGTTAAGGCCCTGATCCGTGCGGATAATTCACTGATATGGAAGGGCTTTGTAAGGTAATCATCGGCACCATTGTCTAATCCTTCAATTTTGTCCTGCAATTCAGACATCCCGGTTATTATGATGATGGGAATCTGCATTTTTTTATTCCGCATTGCTTTTATAATGGAAAGACCGTCTACAACGGGGAGCATACGGTCAATAACAGCCAGATCATAACCGCCTCTCTGGTCTAAGGCAAGTAAGAAACCTTCTTCCCCGTCATTGCAGGCATCAACAATGTATCCCTCTTTTGTAAGCTGTTGTTTCATATTATCACAAAGGTATTTGTCATCCTCTAATAATAAGATTTTCATATTAACGATCCCCAATTCATTTATTTATGCATTAAGTATAGCAAAACAATTCCTAAAAATCTTCTAAAAAATCCTTAATATTGGTTGGTGAAATAGGAGATTTTTAGGATAGACGGATGCTATTCTTTGAACAGGCAAAAAGCCAAATAAATGAAAAGAGGTATAGAAGATGAAAAGAAAGATGTTGAAAGCAGCAGGAGTTCTTTGTTTATTCACAGTTTTGTGTATGGGCATGACGGGATGTGCAGGAAAGGAAAATGAGCAGCCGGATCTGTCGGATGTACATATGGCAAATGAGAGTGATTATAGCGGAGATATTGTAACAGATGGAGAAAACGGCAGAAACGAGGCAGAGGGCAGTCAGGATGACATGGCTGGTAACGTTGCAGAAAGCAGTAGTGTGATTACGGAGAGCAGCAAAGAAGAAGGGGCGTTTTATGAAGGGGCGAATCTGAGTGGGCGCGTTGTTGATTTTTCAGATGTGGGATGCACCATAACACCTCGGACACTGATCATAAATGAGGATGGATCAATGGAGGGAGGTATTGCAGCTCCGGGATATGAATCGGAAGAAACGAACCTTCATATAACTTATGCGGATGATGTTATTTTTCAGGTTATATATTTCAGCATGGGATCGCAGACAGAAATTTCGAGAGAGGACACTGACAAAAACAGTATCAAGAAAGAAACGGATGTGAATATATTCGGCACCAGTCAGGATGATAAACAATGGATTGCTGACAAGGTTGTTATCATAAGGTGGCAGTAGGAGGTCAGGATGGGTTGTTTGGAAAGAGCGCTCTGCTATATCCGGAGAAAAAAGATGAAGTCTGTATTATTGCTGTTGCTGTTTCTGGTCATTAACAGCATGGTTTTAGGCACATTGGGAATACGGAAAGTATCTTTAGGGCTGGCAGAAGAACTTCGGAAGAATGCAGAGAGCAAAATAATATTGGAGAGCATGGAGGCGGATCACCCTTTTGAAGAAACAGATATGCAGGCAATTGAAGAGGAACCCAATGTAAACTGGCTCAACCGGATATCGGAGATGCAGGTTGGTTCTACAACCTGTATCCCGGTTGCAGGCAGTGAAGGTTCTGAAAATACATTTACCGTTCACGGGTACGATGAACTGGAGAAAGACAGCCCATTTGCGGATAAAGTTTATCGGATTACAGAGGGGAATTATCCACAGGGAAGTGAAGATATTGTAGTGAATCAGTTTCTGGCAGAAGATAATGGAATTCAGTTAGGCGATAAAATTGTGTTTGAAACGGTGGATGGAAGGGAGCAGGAAGCGGTCGTTGCCGGATTGTTCCTGTCGGGGATGGAACGGAGCCAGACCGAAAATGTGCGGACAGTGAACCGCATTGAAAACCAGATTTATGGAACGGCAGATTTTGTGAACAGGCTGTCCGGCAGGACTTGCTTTTTAAATGTGGCAGTGTATGTAAATGATCCTGAGCAGCTCACGGATACAAAGGAAGTGCTGGAAAGAATGTATCAGGACAGGGCTGCGATTGGGATAACAGATAATACATTCCAAAAATTAAAAATGATGATCGGACAGACAGGCAGAATTACGTTTTTAATTTTCGCCCTGACGGTAACTTCCGGCAGTTTGATAACAGGTCTTTTGCTTGCCATGTGGATGCGCAGCCGGAAAACGGAGATTGCTGTTCTGATCAGTCTGGGCATATCAAAGGAAAATATATTATCTCAAATGATTTTGGAAGAGATGATATTGTATTTTATCGCATTCGCGGGAGCAGGAATTGCAACAAAGCTCTTACTGCCGCAGCTCAGTAATAGTCTTGCTATCATGCAGGGGAACAGCATGGCGTTGGAATTATCATTTAGCTGGCAGTTAGGAGTTTTATGTATCGGACTGGCTGGTGTTGTAATATTGACTGGAATTGCCATTTTTCCATATATGAAAAAGCCTGTGAAAGAAACCTTGTCGGAAATGGAGGGATAACATGAACATTTTAGAGTTAAGCATACGCTGTCTGCTTCGGAAACGGGCAAAGACAATTCTGCTTTTAAGCGTTGTTTTTGTAACAGCCTGCTTTATCTATGCCGGGTGGGCGTGCAAATCCGCAAACGTACAGACACAGACAGAAGGTAAACAGGCGCTTGGGGCATCTTTCAGGATGGAAGAAAATGAAGCGGACAGGCGTGACAGGACGGCTGAAGCGATAAAAAAATTAGGAGGGCAAAATGGGAGTGTGGACGGATCGCATATAGAACAGCTTGAATCCGGGGATTGGATGATATGGCATGACAATTCCTTTGAAACACTACAGATAGAGGATATTGAAACGCTTGCAGGGCAGGAAGGGATTGCGGAATATAATATCACTACGGCAAATATAGTAGTCAATCCCGTGAATTTTGTACGCATTGAAGACCCGGATGTAGACCAGCATTCAGACCTGCTGGGTGTGTCATTGCGGGGAAATATGGAAATGCGGCTGGATTTCGATGTGCAGAATGGGAATATAGAAGTAAATGAGGGACGTTTGATCACAGCAGAGGATAAAGATGTATGCGTCATATCAAGGGAACTGGCAGAATTAAACGGGTTAACGGTTGGAGATAAACTGGAATTTAATGACCGGAAAGAGCGTGAAACATCTAAGGTTTACAGTGCGGAGATTGTCGGGATTTATGATACAATCCATAAAATCACACCCATCATGTACGGGGACAGCTACCGGAGTGAGAACATCATCATGACAGACCTGCGTTTCCCGGAAAAGCCGCAGGGATGCGAGGGAGATCCGCTATATCAATATGCGACATTCTGGGTAGAGAATGTAGATGAGTATGAAACGGTAAAGGAGCGGATCAGGAAAGCTGACATTGACTGGAAACGCTATGATTTCCTTGACAATACCGGGATGAGCGATACGATGGCAGCGAATTTCGGAGATCTGGATGAAATGAGTACCATAATACTGATTTTAGTTGCCGTTTCGGGCGCAGTCATTATTTTTCTTGTATTCCTGTTCTGGCTGAAAGGCAGGGTGCATGAAATAGGTATATTTTTGGCAATCGGGAAAGTCAAGACTGCCATTATAGCACAGATGATACTGGAAGGAATCCTGATAGGATGCGTTTCTTTTATGCTGGCAACCATATGTGCGCCTGCATTATCTAAAAATGTTGCAGATTATCTGGTGGGTTATCAGGTTCAGCAACAGGAGGAACAGAGGGAAGCGGAAGAAGGTATGACAGGCGGCGCAGGAGTGGCAGAATATGAAACAAAGGTAATGGGTGTTAAAACTGAAGTGACAGGAAAAATAGTCCTGCTGTCTGCCTGTTCTATATTGGGCGTGATCTTGGCTGCGGTTTCATCGTCCTGTATATTTGTGGTAGTACAGAAACCAAAAGAAATTTTGAGCAAGATGAATTAAAGGAGGCTGTATGTTAGAGTTAAAGGATGTTTCATATTATTATAAATCGCAGAAAGACAAGACGATTCTGGATCATGTAAATTATCAATTTAAAAAAGGCATTATGTACGCTATTTTAGGTTCCAGCGGTTCAGGAAAAACAACACTTTTATCTTTGCTAGCGGGGCTGGATGTGCCAGTTGAGGGAACTGTCTGTGTTGCAGGAGAGGATATTCTGCAAAGGGGATTAAATGCACACCGAAGGGATCATGTTTCTCTTGTCTTTCAAAATTATAATCTGATCGACTATTTAACGCCGGTTGAAAATGTAAAGTTGGGCGGGAAAGCCGATGCGGAAGAATTGCTGGCGCAGATGGGCATTGATGAGGCGCAGCGGAAAAGAAATGTGATGCAGCTGTCCGGAGGCCAGCAGCAGAGGGTAGCCATTGCAAGGGCATTGGCGAGCAAGGCGCCCATCCTGTTAGCGGATGAACCGACAGGAAATCTGGACGAGGATACCGCGAATGAGATCATATCCATTTTTCAGAAACTGGCTCATGAACAGGAAAAATGCGTGGTTGTAGTTACCCACAGCAGGGAACTGGCAGAGCAGGCGGATGTTGTTTTGCGGTTAAAGAAAGGGAAAATCGCAGATGACACAGACATCGGGGAAAATTAGATACGATTGTGAGGAACATGGATGGTAGCAGGTGGCAGAAATGTCAGAATGAACAGGCAGCAGATGGAGAGCAGAAGAAAAAAACAGCAGATAAGGTGGATATCACTATTAGTCAAAGTGGCGGTTGTGATTGTGATTGTGATTGTGTTCTGTATCAGAAATATCTATGCCCGTCTGGAAGAAATGCAGATGGAATTGGAGCGGCTAGAGATACAGCAATATGGGATGGCGCAAACCAATGCAGATGCACAGTCGCCAGATAAATTGAATGATGTAGATTATGTTGGCAGCCTTGATACATGGGAGGTTGGTAAGCCTACAGAACGCACAGAAACGGAAGTCCTGCAGCGGCTGGGTGAGCTGGGGCAGACCAGCTCTTTGATAGAAGGGATTTATCAAAATCATTCCCAGTATCCGAAGGAGCTGCTTGCAGCGTTGGCAAATAATCCGGAAATGGCGGATTTTGTTTCCGGGTATCCTGACCGGAACGGAGTGACAGGGGGAATTACTGCATCCGAAAAAGAGCAGGAATTTCCACTGTTCCTTCAATGGGACAGGCGCTGGGGGTATGAGTCCTATGGGGATAGCTGCATCGGGCTGGCAGGCTGCGGACCAACGTGTCTGTCTATGGTATTGTTCTATCTGACCAGGGATGAAACGTATACTCCAGACAAAATCGCCGCATACAGTGTGGAAAATGGATATTATGTAGAGGGAACTGGCACATCATGGGTGTTGATGGAGGATGTCGCAAAGCTGTATGGTATTAAAGTCAATTCCGTAAGTTCAACTGCAAATAATATGAGAGCAGTGCTTGATAATGGTGGAATTATCATATGTGCTATGGGGAAAGGGGATTTCACAATATCCGGTCACTATGTTGTCATATATGGGTATGATAACGAGGGATTTATGGTAAACGATCCTAATTGCGTAGCAAGGAGCAGTAGGAGATGGGCATTCAGCGAGATTGAAAATCAGATTAAAAGTATATGGGTATATGACAAAGAGAAATAGTAAGAAAGGAACCCTACAAAAGACAAACCGCCGCACTATGGCCATCATCCGCCATATGCGGCGGTCTGCCGTTTCCGCAGGCAGACCGGGCGGCCTGATAAGGGAAATTACTTGGAAAGCGGGGAGGTTAGAGGTAATATGCTGTCAAGTACCTTTCCCGGTTTTTATCTGTCTTTCGGAGAAAAATCTGTATATCAGGGATTGATAAGATATATATTTTTCATAATTTTTTTAAAAAAGTAAGTGTTTTTAAATTTTTATTCGTATTATATTATATAAAACTGGCCAGTTAAATGTACTGTTTGAGAAAGGGGTATCTGTGATGAATGATAAAAAAATAATCTCAGCAATCGAAGCACGGGACGAGCAGATGCTGGCATTTGTAGTACAGAAATTTTCCAAACTTCTCTGGAAGATTGCTGCATCCATTTTAATCAATGCGACTTCCGCTCAAGATGTGGAGGAATGTGTAGCAGATGTGTTTATTTATCTGTGGCAATATCCTGAAAAGTATGATCCTGACAAAGCGAAGCTATCTTCATGGCTTTCTGTAGTCGCAAGGTCGAAGGCAGTGGACAGTTACCGCCGGATCACCAGAAAAAGGGAAATATCTATGGAAGAGATTGTGGTGGAAAGCCTGGGATACGCTGAAAATGATGTGGCAGATGAAGAAAAGGATAAATTGCGCTCCTGTATTGAAGGATTGGACGAAAAGGAAAAAGAGCTGGTCATAAGGCGGTATTACTATGAGCAGAAACCGGCGGAGATTGCGGTTGCACTGGATATGCCAAAGAAACAGGCGGAAAACAGATTATATTATGTGAGACAGAAACTGAGAAAAATGATGGAGAAGCAGGAAGGAGAGCGGTCATGATGAAAGAAAAACATTTCATGAAAAAGTACAGCAGAGAAAACCTTAAGGATATACAGGCTATTGTGCAGGAGAAAACAGGAGCAGCCATTGTTCCGGACAGAAAGCCGGCCGGATATAAAATCAGGAAGATGGCGTTTTTAGCTGGCAGTTTGTTATGTTTGGTATCGCTAAGTGTTTTTGCTTATGCAAAGTTTTCAGGCCTGAATGGGGATTTGGCAGGGTTTGCATCAGCCTATCAGGGTGATGGCAGGTTTGAGATTGTCATTATAAATGATTCCGACAAGGAATTGGAGCTGCAAGATGATGTAAAGGTCATGCAGTGGTCAACTAGTAAAGAGGTAGAAGGGGACAGTGGTAAGATCAGGATGTCCGGACAGACAATATTGCCTCACTCTCAGGGAGTCGTTTCCATTGATATATCAGAAGGCTATGATGTGAAGGCAATGGAAGAAAATCTGCCGGAAGGAGATTGGTACTATTTTATTTTGACTAATAATAATTTTGCCTTTGGGCAGGACTGGATGTGTTCCTTTGACTTTGATATCGAACAGACAGAAGATGTCATGGACAGATCGGCAGATTTTATGGAGCAGATAGCAGGGGAACAAAGGACAGAAGAAAAGCAGTATGGTACGGGAGAGCTGGTCTTCCCGGAATGGAGCTGGCCTACAGTCAGCAGGAAAGTGTCAGGGCTTTATGGCATACGGGAAAATGGAACTCATTCGGATCATATAAATATTGCCGGAACAGCCGGAGATGAAATCTATGCAGTTGCAGATGGAGTGGTGCTGGAGGCAGCATTTGAAAGCTACTCTGGAAACTTCATTGTAGTGGATTTAGGAGATGGCATTACAGCTAAATATGGGCATCTGAAAGAAATAAAGGTGTCCGAAGGCGAGGAAATAAAGCAGGGACAGGTTATCGCAATATTGGGACAGACCGGAATGGCTACAGGACCTAATCTGATGTTTGCAGTAAGCATCAATGGGGAGGAAGTCAACCCATTTGTAGAATAGAAAGACAACTTCCTATCAAAAGAAAAAGACAGCTTCTATCAGCCTATATCGGCTGGAAGCAGAACGGAGGCAGGTATGTATAAAAAACGTATGATAATAACGGTTATGATGGCTGTATGCTTTATAACAGCCTGCGCACATAAACCGGACAGTGAGGAACAGGTAGACATCAGAGATGCCGTGGGAGACAGCGGGCATCAGGAAAGCTGGATGGAGGAAGACGGAGCGGGGATCCTGTCAAATGATGCAAAGTCCGCTTCGGATGAAGAGCCTGCTCCAGACAGCAGCTTCCCTGAAATTGATTCCGCAGAATCCCCTAATAATTCTTTCGACAGGGAGGTTTCAGAAATCCTTGCTGCCTGCGCAGGCACAAGGATTGAACAGACCATTGAGGCAGCAGAGGGTACATCGCTCCTTATCAATGCTGATGTCAACGTGGAGGGGATAACCAGAGTTAGTCAGTATGAATATGTTCTGGCAGACATTACTGAGGAAAAACGTGCAGATCTTTTTAAGGCGGTATTTCCGGAAACAGCGGATCAGGCTGAATATGATGAATTGAACGATGTCTGGACGTTGGATATTGATCCTGCCATAAGGAATTATTTTCTATATCAAATCAGCTATTCCAACGGAGGCACCACCATTCCCGGTGAACAGATCATCGTGTTTGAGAACAGATATTATGACCTGTATCCTTTTGAGGATAACCGGCTGGGTTCCGTTTCAGACAGCAGGGTAAATGCTTCTCTGGATGAGGCAGAGAGTGTATGCAGGCGGGTAGTGGATTCCATAACAGATACAGAAGATTATGCAGTGGACTTTATCCATGCTTATGGGAATGGTGGGAGACGCCCCTATCTGAAGCTGGTATTTAAGCGTATGCTGGACGATATGCCTGTAACGACATACAATGACCTGGCATTGTTGTTTGATAATAATGGTATTGAAAAGGTATCAGGCTCCCTGTTTTCCGTAAATGAGATCGGGCTGGACAAAAAACTGCTTTCCCCGGAGGAAGCTGTCGGGAAACTGCAGGAACAGGCGGCATTTCTGGACTTTAAGGGGGAGAGCCATGTTACAGTTACCGAGATCACTTTAGAGTATGTGGTGGTCATGTCCCCTGATGGAAAGATACTGGTTACACCTGTCTGGAGGTTCCAGCTTGGAGAAGATGAGGATGGGAGGAACTTCCTGCGCCAGAAGATACTTGGAATTGATGCGGTTACAGGGGAACTGATATGGGAAGAACGGGGGCATACACTGTGAGTAGGTCAAGTACCTTCCCCAATCTTCTATCTGTCTTTCAGGGAAAATCTGTATGTCGGGAACTGTGATGAAATTCTTACATATACCGCGGGCGTGGGCAGGCATGAGAAGGAATTGAAAGCGGAGACAGAAGTACATGGGGATTTAAAGGCTGCCTACTATGATGCGTTCCGGGCGGCAAGGCAGGAGATAAATTCCAGGATGGAAGTGCAGGGCGGTTTTGATGCGAGGCCACAAATACAACGGGAGAACTTCACAAATTAACTTTTCAGGAGGCATGGTGTGAAAAAGAAACTTATTATTGTTTTTGTTGTGATAGCGGTGATTCTGCTGCTGATTCCGATTAAAAAGGTTTATGAGGATGGTGGGACACAGACCTACACATCCTTGATTTATAAGGTGATTGTCTGGAAGCAGATAGATGGGAAAACAGGAATGGAATTTTACATTTTTCCTAATAATTTCCAACAGTTAGATTACTACGAGTGACTTTTAAAGAACAAATGATAAAAGGGAACCAAGCAGAGAGTAACTATTGCTTGTCTGGTTCCCTTGTTCCATATCAGTGCAGGGAGGCGGTTGTCAGTGGAAAGGATCAGATGCCCGAATCCTAAATGCGGGCGGCGCATCCTTGACATTGAGGAGATGCCGCCGGGCGAGACGGTGTTGGAAATAAAGTGCAGGCACTGCGGGGAAGTGGTTCGGGTGGGCCTTGGCCCGAAGAAGGTACATAGGAAGAACAGGCGGCAGGGGTAGCCCTGCCATTTTTTGTATCAGCCGTGATTAGGAATGTGCTTTGTGGGCATACTTACAGTATACATGGTAATTTATGGAAATTATCACTGTAAGGATGCCTGTACAGAACCGTTCCGCTGATCATGGTTAGAAATCCAGAAGTGGCTGTGGGAGGAATTGAGAGATGTGCAAAATAAGGTGTCCGCTGTGCCGGAGGAGGATCTGCGATATAATCGCCACCGTGGAGGGAAGGACAGTCATAGTGCTGAAATGCCCTTACTGCGGGAGGATAGTCAGGCTGGAATGGCTAGTACAGACCTCATTGAAAACCAAATAATGTTTACTCAAAATGAGCGAGCGGCCAAGTGACGAACTGCGAAGGGCCGGAGTAAAGCTAGAGACCAATACCTTAGCTTACTCCGGCCTTTTTTACGTTTCAAGGTAGTTTCATATCAAATAAATACAGTGTTTCTGGCTTTACGAGGGAGTAAAGAAAGGAACGCTGTATGTCTGGAAAAATCAAAACATTCTGCGTCCTGCCGGGTTCCGGCGGGAGGCCTGAATGAAGATCACCTATGAATTTGTGACAGGGGAAGTCTCCGAGGTGGAGGTGGACGAGCACCTCGGAGGGATGCTGCTGGATTTAGACCGCCAGCAGTACAACAACGACCAGAAGGAGACCCGCCGCCCATGCCCTGGCGAGGCGGCATGGATTGATGAAGAAGGGGCATACCCGGAATCGGACGATTCCTTCGGTCAGGTCTCCATCGGCGCTTTCAAGGTGGCGACCATGATCAAGGTATCGGATGAACTGTTAAATGATAACGTATTCAACTTAGAGGCTTACATCTCCAAGGAGTTCGGGCGCAGGATCGGCACCAAGGAGGAGGAAGCCTTTTTCATTGGGGACGGCAAGGGCAAGCCTACGGGCATCCTGAATGCCACGGGCGGCGCATCCGATGGCGTGACCACGGCAACCGCCAACATCACTTTCGATGATGTAATGGATTTATTCTATTCCCTGAAAGCGCCTTACCGCAAAAAGGCGGTGTGGCTGCTGAATGACACCACCGTGAAAGCCCTGCGGAAACTGAAAGACAATAACGGGAATTATATCTGGCAGCCTTCCGTGCAGGCAGGGGTGCCGGACATGATTTTAAACCGCCCTTACCACACTTCCTCCTATGTGCCGGAGATGGCGGCGGGCAGCAAGGTGATGGCGTTCGGTGACTTCTCTTATTACTGGATTGCTGACAGGCAGGGCAGAAGTTTCAAGCGTCTGAATGAACTGTTTGCAGCCACCGGGCAGGTAGGATTCCTTGCTTCACAGCGTGTGGATGGCAAGCTGATCCTTGCCGAAGCGGTAAAGACCATGACCGTGAAGAAATCTGCATCATAAGAAGGGAGGCGGCATGGATGGCAGTCCTGACATTGGAGGAAACGAAACAGTATCTCCGGGTGGACAGCAGTGATGAGGATGGTTTCATTTCCGGGCTGATTGAGACCGGGGAGAGGCTGTGTGCGGATGTGGCGCGGATGGAGAAATCAGAGCTGGAAGCGCACCTTCCGATGGTGCGGATTGCCGTCTTCTATGCCGCCGCTTATCTATATGAACACCGGGAGCAGGCAGATCATGGGGAGTTAGTTCAGACGCTGCGCTCCCTGCTGTTTGGCATACGGAAAGAGGTGTTCTGATGGCGCTTGGGGAATGGAAGGACAGGATAATCATTCAGAAGAGCGTGGCGGGCAATGACAGAGCCGAGAACCATGTGCTGGAATGGCAGGATTATTACACCTGCCACGCCTATGTGAACAACCTTTCTGGGAAGGAGTATTGGGAGGCGGCGCAGCTTAATGCGGAGAAAGAAGTGTTTTTCCTTATCCGCTATTGCAGCGAAGCCGCCGCCATTGATACGGAGCATTTCCGCATTATCTTCCGGGAGCAGATTTATAACATCACGTTCATTGACAACGTGAAATATCAGAATAAAACCATAAAGCTGCGGGCGGCTTTGGAAAAAAGGGGAGGCTGAATAAATTCTCCCTTTGGAAAAGAGGTAGGAATGTCAGAAAGAAAAGTATCCATCGAGCAGATGGCGGAGGCGGTCATGGACGGCCTGATTGAATATGCCGGGCTTGCCACGGACGTGATGAAGGACTGCGTCACCAAAGCTGGGAACACGGTGAAATCGGAAGTGAAAGCCAATGCCCCGGTTCGGACGGGGCAGTACAAAAAGGGATGGGCTGTGAAAAAGCAGAAAGAGACCGCCAATGCACTGGAACTGGTGGTGCATAACAAGAAAAGGTATCAGCTTACCCACCTTTTGGAGAATGGCCATGCCAAGCGGGGCGGCGGGAGAGTCCGGGCATTCCCCCATATCGCTCCTGCGGAACAGGCGGGCATCCGGGAACTGGAGGAAGGCATCAAAAGGGGGCTGGAAGGATGAGCCATGAAGAAGTAATGAAGATGGTGGAGGAAATGGGGCTGCCCTTTGCCTATGACCATTTCGTGGAGGGCGAATCGCCGGAGCCTCCCTTCCTCGTATTTCTATATCCCAAAGCCGACAATTTCGCGGCGGACGGGATTGCGTATTTCAAAGTAAACCAGCTTGACATAGAACTGTACACCGATCTGAAAAATCCCGATCTGGAGGAAACCATAGAGGCGGTTCTGCTGAAGCACGGTATTTTCTATGGCAAGAGTGAAACGTGGATAGAATCGGAAAAGCTGTACGAAGTTTTGTATGAAATGGAGGTCTGAAATGAAGAACAACAATAAAGTGAAATTCAACATCTGCAACTGCCACTATGCTTTGCAGAAAACACAGGAGAACGGGGAGGTAGGGTTTGAGACGCCCGTGGCAATGCCCGGTGCGGTATCCATCGCCCTGGATCCCAATGGGGAGCCGGAGTCCTTCTATGCGGACGGCATTGAGTATTACATCATAGCCAACAACATGGGCTATGACGGCGATTTGGAACTGGCTTTGATTCCTGAAAGTTTCCGCACGGACGTGCTGAAGGAGGAAGCGGACAATAATGAAGTGCTGGTGGAGAACGCCCATTCCGAGACGGCGGCCTTTGCGCTGCTGTTTGAGTTTGACGGCGACATCCGCAAGATACGCCATGTGCTGTATAACTGTTCCGCAGGCCGCCCCAAGAACGAGGGCAAGACCAATGAGGAGAGCCGGGAGGTGCAGACGGAAACGCTGACCATCAAGGCGCGCCCGCTGGCAAGCGGCTATGTGAAAGCCAAGACCGGGAATAAGACATCTGCGGAGACGTATGCC
>Ga0209064_1003186_pt1 | contig 15198 bp, 17 predicted proteins | sample Inofromicrocosms_FD_187498 | JGI IMG/M metagenome (GOLD analysis project Ga0209064, IMG submission 187498) | Mouse cecum microbial communities from Vienna, Austria - Inoculum for glucosamine and mucus D2O microcosms (SPAdes) (version 2) | ecosystem: Host-associated > Mammals > Digestive system >... | reverse complement strand
AAGGTCCTGGCAGTCGATTGTGACCCCCAGGCCAGTCTTACCATCAGCCTGGGCAATCCCCAGCCGGACCGCCTGCCTGTCACCCTCTCGGACATGATGGGGAAGGTGCTGAACGACCAGCCCATCCTCCCCGGCGAGGGCATCCTGCATCACCCGGAGGGCATCGACCTCATGCCTGCCGATATCCAGCTTTCCGCTATGGACGTAACTCTGATGAATGCCATGAGCCGTGAAACGACCCTGCGGCGCTATTTGGATACCGTTAAGCATCAGTATACTCACATCCTGCTGGACTGCCAGCCGTCCCTGGGTATGCTGACGGTCAACGCCCTGGCAGCTGCCAACCGTATCATTATCCCGGTCCAGGCGGAGTACCTTCCGGCGAAGGGTTTGGAACAACTGTTGCAGATCGTTTCCAAAGTGCGGCGGCAGCTCAATCCGAAACTCCAGATCGACGGCATCCTGCTGGCGATGGTGGACAGCCGGACCAACTTTGCAAAGGAAATCACCGCTCTGCTGCGGGATACCTACGGCAACAAGATCAAGGTCTTTTCTTCGGAAATCCCCCACTCCGTCCGGGCAAAGGAAACCAGCGCTGAGGGCAAGAGCATCTTCGCCCACGACCCTAACGGAAAAGTGGCTGCTGCGTACAAAAGTCTGACGCAGGAGGTGATGAAGATTGAAAAGCAGCGCGAAAAAAGTAGAGCTGGCGTCGGTAGATGACCTGTTCACCACCGAGGAAAGCCGCCAAGACGCCGCACGGGAGAAAATCGTTGAGATACCCCTGACGGAGCTTTTTCCTTTTGATGGCCACCCCTTTTCCGTTCGGGATGACGATGCCATGAAGGAAACAGTGGAGAGCGTCAAAGAGGTTGGCGTTGTGGTCCCCGCCATTGCCCGTCCCAGGGAGGGCGGCGGCTATGAGCTGATTGCCGGCCACCGGCGCAAGCGGGCCTGTGAACTGGCTGGACTGGAAACTATGCCGGTTATCGTCCGGGACATGGATAGGGATACCGCCATCATCGCAATGGTGGACAGTAATCTCCAACGGGAAAATATCTTGCCGATTGAAAAAGCAAAAGCCTACAAGATGAAACTGGAGGCTATGAAACGGCAGGGAAAAAGGACGGACCTAACTTCTCGACAAGTTGTCGATAAGTTAAATGTACCGCCCTCACAGTCTGCACCACCTTCCGCAGAGAAGAAAAAACCCGTTGCTGCTGACCGCCTCGGAAGTGAGTCTGGCGAAAGCGGCAGGCAAGTACAGCGATATATCCGGCTTACTGAACTCTCTCCAGAGCTGCAACAGATGGTGGATGATAAGAAAATCGCTATGTCTCCCGCTGTGGAGATTTCCTATCTGAAACCGGAGGAACAGGCCCTTCTGGTGGAGACTATCGAGAGCGAACAGGCCACCCCCTCCCTGTCCCAGGCCCAGCGGATGAAGAAAATGAGCCAGGAGGGGAAATTAACCGAGGACACAATGCTGTCCGTCATGTCGGAGCAGAAAAAACCGGAAGTAGACCGCATCGTGCTGACAGCCGACACTCTGCGCAAATATTTTCCGAAATCCTATACCCCGAAGAAGATGGAGGAAACCATTATCGGCCTCCTGGAGAACTGGCTGAAAAAACGCCAACGGAGCCAGGAGCGCTGACGCCAAAATTTCAAATCGGACAACCGCCGGACAGAAGTTTTCTCTGTCCGGTTTTTTCATGTCCGGGAAAGGAGTACAAACCAGTCCATGCGTCAAACCACTCACTTCAAATATAAGATGGAGGATGTGGAATGTAAATTTTGCACCGAATACAGGGGGAAAAAGCGGGGCTGTCCCCATGCGGTATGCCCCTGGCTGGCAGAGCGCATCGAGGCCGGAGTTGTCGGCTATGAGGAGGCCCTGCTGGACAGTTTTCCCCATGACCCCCGCTTGAACGCCAAACTGCGCACCGCCGTCCAGCTGTTCCACGGTTCCCTGTGGCTGAACGAGGGCCACCGGCAGCGGATGGAGAAGCTGAAAGCCCGCGAGGGTTCTGACCGCAGGCGAGACACCCCGGCCTACTTCGCCGCCATGTACCTTCTCACCGCAGACCCGGATACCGCCAACCGCGCCGCCAACTGCTTTTGCCGGGACGGTATCATGTTCAGCTACGCCACCACCAAGGGCATTTCTCCCCACGGCTATACGCTGCTGGGCGCGGCAAGGGACATCTATGCCAACGGGGACAGCATCGCCCTCACTGATCTGGCGGATGGGGAGGTCATCGACACCGAGGCGTTCTGCCTGATCGTCAATGCCTTGCTGATCGCCCGGTATGGCTGCGCCGCCCTGGAACTGCGGCAGAGGGAGTGCCGGTGAAGAAGTATAACGTGATACTGGCCGACCCACCCTGGTCCTTCCGGGCATGGTCCAACAAGGGCATGGGGCGTTCTGCGGAACAGCACTATCCCACCATGCGCCTGGAGGACATCAAAGCCCTGCCTGTGTCCGATCTCGCCGCTGAGGACTGTGTTTTGTTCTTATGGGCCACCTTCCCCATGCTGAAAGAGGCGCTGGAAGTCGCGGAGGCGTGGGGCTTTGTGTATAAGACCGTGGCGTTCACCTGGGTGAAGGAGAACCGCAAATCCCCCGGCCTGTTCTGGGGCCTGGGATACTGGACCAGGGCCAACGCCGAGGTCTGTCTGCTGGCGACCAGGGGCAGTCCCAAACGGCAGTCCGCCGCTGTCCATCAGGTCATCCTGTCCCCGGTGGAGCGGCACAGCAAAAAGCCCGATGAAGTTCGAGAGCGCATTGTCACCCTGATGGGCGATGTTCCCCGCGTGGAGCTGTTCGCACGGCAGCAGACCCCCGGCTGGGATGTCTGGGGCAACGAAGTCGAGTGCAGTCCCGGCCTTGTGTCAAGGCTGGCGATTGTGTCAGAACATAATTGACAAAGGGGGGACAAGTTTTTTGAAACTGACAAAGCAGTAGATACCCTGAATTTTGTATGAGGAGGTAATCGACTATGGCCGTCTACCGCGTAGAACGGACACGGGATTACACCGTTATGAGCAACTGCCACTTGAAGGATACGAGCCTTTCGCTGAAAGCCAAGGGCTTACTGTCGCTGATCCTCTCCCTGCCCGATGACTGGAACTACTCGACAAGGGGACTGGCCTCCATTTGCAAGGAGGGCGTGGAGCTGATCGGCAACACCATCAAGGAGCTGGAGAAGGCCGGGTATATCGTCCGCCGCCAGCTGCGGGGCGAGAACGGGAAATTGGGCGTCGTGGAGTATACCATCTACGAAAGGCCCCAGAAACCGGACCCGCCTGCCCCGGAAGAAGAGCCGCCGGGGGACGATAATCCGCCGCGTACTGATTTACCGTGTACGGGTTTCCCGGACACGGTTTCGCCGGATACGGCTGAACCGTATCCGGGAAATCAGGCGCAATTAAATACTAAGAAATCAAAAACGAAAAAATCAATTACTCAGCGATCAATTACTCATTCATTCCCTCCCCCTGCCCCCTCCGCACCGCAGGGAGCGCCTGCGGCCCCGGTGGAAGGAATGAAGGAAATTTTGGAGAAGAGAGCTGAGATTGAGGACCAGATCGAGTACGACCTGATTGCGGACCAGTGCAACCGGGACCAGCTCAACGAGTTCGTGGAAATCATGCTGGAGGTAGCCCTCAGCCGGACACCCACCATGAAGATTGGCCGGGACGCTGAGTATCCCACCGCCTTTGTTCAGCAGCGGTTTGAACAGCTGACCTCCGCCCACATCGAGAAGGTCCTGGACGGCATTCGGGAGAACACCACCCGCGTCTGGAACACCAGGGCCTACCTGCTGGCGGCGCTGTTCAACGCACCGGCGACCACGGACAATCACTACACCATGCTCGTCAATCACGACATGAGTACCGGCGGCTGACGTGGCCGCTTTTTTGCTGGCAACTGCACAGCAAAGAATTGAAATCTTATGCCGCACAGCGGCGAAAGGAGAAATCACCATGAAACGCCCCCTTGCCTACGTCACCGCCCCCTGGACCGGGACCGCCTGCCAAAACAACGAAAAGGCCCTGCGGTACTGCCGTCAGGTCTATGACGCCGGGTACACCCCCATCTGCCCGCTGCTCCTGCTGACCCCCATCCTCAACGACAAGGTTCCCCAGGAACACAAGGACGGCCTGGATATGAGCCGGGACCTGCTGCGGCGCGCCCACGTCCTGGTGGTCTGCGGGGATACCGTCACCGAGGCCATGAAGAACGACATCGCCACCGCCGAGCGGCTGCACATCACCGCCACCACCCTGGTCGGCATTCTGACCGTGAAGGGCCAGGGTCGGAGCTGCGGGAAGAAGTAACCGCTGGCGGTTGGCCGGAAGGAGCGTGAGAGTATATCTTTACGGCCAACGACTTAGCCAACGCGAAGGACACCGACCTGCCCGATCTGCTGACCTCCCTGGGCTACCAGGTCAAGCGCATTGGCAGCTACTACACCACCAAGGAGATGGACAGTCTGCGCATCCGGGACCGGCGCACCTGGTTCCGCTACTCCGAGGGGAAGGGCGGAGACGCCATCGACTTCCTCCAGCGGTTCGAGGGCAAGAGTTTCCCGGAGACGGTCGAGTTCCTGCTGGCCTGGAACCGGCGGGCGCGGGACCCTCCCGATAGGTCACCGCCCAGCTCCGTGCCAGTTCGGAAGAAAACGCCGCCTGCCCCTGTGGAAGCTGTGCCGTTTGTTCTTCCACCAGCCAATGAGGACCAGCGCAGGGTAACGGCCTACTTGAAAAAGCGAGGCATCGCCCCGGCAATCATCCGGGGCTTTGTGGAGGCCGGCCTGTTGTACGAAGAGGCAGAGCGCCACAACTGTGTCTTTGTCGGCAAAGGCGCTGATAACAGGCCAGCATTCGCCGCCAAACGAGGGACATACGACCTGAACGGAGCATCTTTCCGGGCAGGCGTTCCCGGCAGCGACAAGGAGATTGGTTTTCGCCTGCCCTATGACAGTGCCATCGACCGGGTACACGTCTTTGAGGCCCCGATAGACCTCATGTCTTTCTGTACCCTCCATCGGGATATGACCCGCAACGCTGTGGCCCTCTGCGGTCTGTATGAGGGGCCGTTGGACACCTATCTGCGGGAAAATCCGAAAATCAAGTACATTTTTCTCTGTCTGGACGCGGACGGGCCCGGCAAGGAGGCGGCGGAGCGGATGAAGGACAAATACGCCCAGAAGGGCTATGTGGTGTCCTACAAGCCCCCGCCCCGTGAAAAGGACTGGAACGCATACCTACAGCACCGGCAGAAGTGCCGGGGAAATGAGAGGTAAAAATCATGCAGAGCAGAAAAAATCTGCTGCGCCGACTGGTGGTCCCACCCTAGCCCACCGGCGCGGCCCCATCCTGGCGGAAAGGAGTGATTGCCTATCCAGGAGGAAGTGGAAAACAAAACTGTAGCGTTGGCGATCAACGGCACAAAACTCACCGGGCGAATGGTAAAGGCGGCGATTGCCTCATACCTCGCCCATCGCAAGACCGGAAAGTGCCAGGATGTTATTCCTCATGGGAAACAGACTGTCAAGCAGCTGGTCGGTCAAAACCAGGGCGTGTCCAACGTGGAGCTGACAGACCCCAGCATCCGGGCCTTTGAGCGTATCGCCCGAAAATACGGCGTGGACTATGCCGTTAAACGGGACAGGGCCAGTGACCCGCCCCGGTTCCTGATCTTCTTCAAGAGCCGGGACACAGACGCCCTCACCGCCGCCATGCAGGAGTACGCCGGGAAGAAGGTCCGCAGGATACAGCGGCCCTCGGTGCTGCAACGGCTGGCCCAGTTCCGGTCCCAGGTGAAAAAGCCCGTTGTTAATCGGGAGAAACGGAAGGAGCAGACCCGGTGAAACAAGTAAACTGGAAAAAGCTCGTTATCCCCAATCTCCCCTATGCCATCCTGGGTCTGTACGCCACCAAACTGGGGCAGGCGTGGCGGCTGGCCCCCGGCGTCAGTCTGGCGGATAAACTGCTGCGCATCATGGACGGGCTGGTGCTGGCGTTTCAGAGTGCCGCCCCCAGCTTTCACCCCATTGATCTGCTGGTTGGTGTCCTCTGCGGCGCTGGCCTGCGGTTCGCCGTCTACATGAAGGGCAAGAACGCCAAGAAGTACCGGCAGGGGATGGAGTATGGCACAGCCCGTTGGGGCAACGCCCAAGACATTGCGCCCTATGTTGCCCCGAAGTTCGAGGACAACATCATCCTCACCCAGACGGAAAGTCTCACCATGAACAGCCGACCGAAGGACCCCAAAACCGCCCGGAACAAAAATGTGCTGGTGATCGGCGGTTCCGGCAGCGGCAAGACCAGATTTTTTTTGAAACCCAACCTCATGCAGTGCCGGTCGAAATCTTATCCGGTATCGTTCGTAGTGACTGACCCGAAAGGAAGTGTCGTCTGCGAGTGCGGGAAAATGCTCCAGAGGTACAAATACCGCATTAAAATACTGAATACGATCAATTTCAAGAAATCAATGCACTACAACCCCTTCTCATACGTGCGGCACGAGGCCGCGTGAATTAACTGTTCGGCATAACGACCGAACCTATTGTTCCATCAATAGTAGCCTATCGCCACCAAAGCACTGGTAACAGATGTGAGGGAGCTTGGCGAGAAATGGTAGCCCTCCCGAAAGGGTCAAGCCGAAGCTGTGAAGTGGAAGCGATAAGCTGGAAGCAACATCCGGCTGGGGAGCCCGGCTTGTGTAGCATGATTAAAATACCTGAACCACTGGTAAATGTCGTTAAGGGGAAACAGGCTAAAGTTTGCTGGAAAGCCTGAACCAAAAGGTGCGCAGTCGGATACCCCTGTGTAAGTTGGGGGTACATGGACATACGGACTGCCGGCAGATAGGTGGAGTCTAAACTACACTGTTATTCACGGGGAACGTGTTAAGCCCACGCTCTCTCCGGGAACCCGGAAAGCCGACCGTAAGGAAGGCCGACAGAAACGTGGGTAAGGAGGTTGGAGAAAGCGAAAGCCGACCCTGTAATGGGGACGGATAGGGATGGAAAGATGATCCCACGCGAAAGCGGGCTGACTTCCAACTGGTCTATCTTTACGAGAGAATTTACAGAATTTCCGAAAGGAGGAATTGCAAATGAACGGGAAACCGTGTGCGCCTGCTAATGTAGCGCAAAGCTGGGAAACCATTGATTGGCAAGCCGCTGAACGCTATGTGAAGAAACTGCAAATGCGTATCGTAAAGGCTCAAAAGAGCGGTCACTGCAATAAAGTCAAAGCTATACAGTGGCTGCTGACACACTCGTTTTACGCCAAAGCGTTGGCTGTGAAGCGGGTGACAAGTAATCGAGGCAAAAACACAGCCGGAGTAGACCATGAATTGTGGAAAACAACCAAAGGCAAATTTGAAGCGATAAAGAAACTCAAACGGAGGGGCTACAGACCACAACCGCTTCGGAGGGTATACATTCCAAAGAAGAATGGGAAAATGCGCCCCCTGAGTATTCCCACGATGACAGACCGGGCCATGCAGACGCTGTATAAGTACGCACTGGAACCGTTGGCGGAAACGCTCGCTGACCCCAATTCATATGGGTTCAGAATTGGAAGAAGTACACATGACGCGATTGGACAGTGTTTCAATGACCTGTGCAGAGGCAGTTCCCCACAATGGATACTGGAGGGAGACATCAAAGGGTGCTTTGACCACATCAGCCACGAATGGTTGATGGAGCATATTCCTATGGACAAGGAAATGTTAAGGAAATGGCTGAAATGCGGCTTTGTGGATACCAGAAAACTCTTCCCAACAGAAGAAGGCACACCGCAGGGCGGAAGCATATCGCCTACACTCATGAACATGACCCTGGACGGTCTGGAACGCATATTAAGGAAAAGATTCCCGGTGAGAAAAACAGTAAACGGGGAAGTCATCTACTGCCAGGTAAATTTTGTTCGGTATGCGGACGATTTTATTGTTACAGGAAAAGACCCGGATTTACTGCGAAACGAAGTAATGCCAATCATCAGGGATTTCCTGAAAGTGCGCGGACTGCAGCTTTCGGAGGAGAAGACGCTGGTTACACATATCAGTGACGGCTTTGATTTTCTGGGGCAAAATATACGGAAATACAACGGGAAACTGCTCATAAAGCCGTCCAAGAATGCCATCAAGTCGTATTTGAAGAAAGTGCGGTCAATCATCAAGGAGAATAAAACAGCTACGCAGGAACAACTCATACGCAAACTGAATCCAGTGATACGCGGCTGGGTGAATTATCATCGCTATGTTGTATCCTCAGAAGCCTTTGAGCTGGTAGACCACAGGACGTGGGAATGCCTATGGTGGTGGGCAAACCGCAGGCACAAGCGAAAAGCAAAAAGATGGGTCAGAAATAAATACTGGCACAGCCTTGATGGACGGGAGTGGACATTTGCGGCAGAACCTGCCATACGGAGTAAGGGGTTCGACGAAAAGTATCTGAAAGTGGAATACGCGACAAATACAAAGATTATCCGATTCAGGAAGATCGTCGCAGAAGCCAACCCTTTCGATGAAAAATGGACAGGGTACTTCGAAGAACGAGACGGAGAAAAGATGCTGAACAGCACCAAAGGGCGGGATAAACTTGTGAAAATCTGGAACTCGCAAAACAGGCGCTGTCCTGTATGCGGTGAAAGAATCACGTCCGAAACGGGTTTCAAGACGCATTTTGAATCCAATGGCAGAAAAAAGTGGCCTGTTATGATGGTACACTCTCAATGTCATAGAACCCTGCACGCCGAAGATTACTTGCTTTGAGCCGGGTGTCATTAGAAATGATGATGCCTTTCGATAGGCTTGAGCCGTATGACGGGAAACTGTCAAGTACGGTTCTTAGGGGAGGGACTGGCAGTAATGTCAGTTCCTTACCCGACATCCATGACGAAAAGGACATCTTGAAATTGGTAACGACACTGATTGCCAACACCAAAGGTGACGGCAAGGGCGGGGACCCCTTCTGGGAGAAGGCGGAAACGCTGCTGTATACGGCGCTGATCGGCTACATCCACTATGAGGCCCCGGAAGAGGAGCAGAACTTCTCCACGCTGGTAGAGTTCATCAATTCTATGGAGGTCCGGGAGGATGATGAAGAGTTCAAAAACAGTGTTGACCTGATGTTTGACGAGCTGGAGGAAAAATCCCCGGACCACTTCGCCGTGCGCCAATACAAAAAATTCAAGTTGAGCGCCGGCAAAACAGCTAAATCTATCCTTGTGAGCTGCGGCGCAAGGCTGGCCCCCTTTGACATTGCGGAGCTGCGGGAGGTCACGGCCTATGACGAGCTGGAGCTGGACACCCTGGGCGATAAAAAAACCGCCCTGTTCCTCATTATGAGCGACACGGATGACAGCTTTAACTTTTTGATTTCAATGGCATATACACAGCTGTTCAACCTTCTCTGCGAGAAAGCGGACGATGTGTACGGCGGGCGTCTGCCGGTCCATGTGCGCTGTCTGATTGACGAGTGCGCCAACATCGGGCAGATACCAAAATTAGAAAAGCTCATGGCGACCATCCGCAGCCGGGAAATCTCCGCCTGTCTGGTTTTGCAGGCGCAGAGCCAGCTCAAAGCCCTCTACAAGGACAACGCCGACACGATCATCGGCAACTGCGACTGTTCTCTTTTTCTGGGCGGCAAAGAACCGACAACGCTGAAAGAGCTGTCAACCGCCCTGGGGAAGGAGACAATCGACACCTACAACACAGGTGAGAGCCGTGGGCGGGAAACCTCCCACTCGCTCAATTATCAGAAATTGGGCAAGGCCCTCATGGACGTGGATGAACTGGCTGTGATGGACGGCGGCAAGTGCATCCTTCAGCTGCGGGGCGTGAGGCCGTTTTTGTCTGACAAATACGACATCACAAAGCACCCGCTGTATAAATATCTGTCCGACTACGATAAGAAAAACGTGTTTGACATAGAGCGTTTTCTATCGACCCGGCTAAAGCCAAAATCCGATGAAGTTTACGACGTGTACGAAATCACCGAAGTAGACGCAGACAGCGATGGAGCCGAGTAACCGGCGCTGTTAAAGTACACGAAAGGACACGGAGGATGTGCCTTCAAAAATCTTGATTATTTTTGGAGGAACGTATATGGCTTTCTTTACTTCTGCTATCGGAACCTTGCAGACCCTTGTGGTGGCCCTGGGCGCTGGCCTGGGCGTGTGGGGTGTTATCAACCTGCTGGAGGGCTACGGCAACGACAACCCCGGTGCCAAGAGCCAGGGCATGAAGCAGCTCATGGCGGGCGGCGGCGTGGCCCTCATCGGCATCACCCTGGTCCCCCTGCTGTCCGGTCTGTTCGGCACTCCCTGATCTGCCCTCACGGGCAAGCCGTCGCCGGTGCGCCTCTCCCGCCCCTTGCGGGGGAGGCCCCGGCCTACCTGAACAACACGGCCTGCGGCGTTCCGCTGGCTGGAAAGGAGAGGATTATCCATAGGCTTTTTGATGGACGCCATCACCGAATGGCTGAAAGAGCTGTTAATCAGCGGTATCCTCAGCAACCTCTCCGGGCTTTTTGACAGTGTAAACGAGAAGGTGGCGGACATCACCACCCAGGTGGGCTTGACCCCCCAGGCGTGGAACGGCGGTATCTTCAATATGGTGCGAAACCTTTCCAACACCGTCATTCTCCCCATTGCCGGTGTCATCCTCACCATTGTGATGACACTGGAACTGATACAGATGCTCACCGAGCGCAACAACCTCAATGACGTGGACACCTGGATGTTCTTCAAGTGGATATTCAAGTCCGCCTGCGCTGTCTTGATCGTCTCCAATACCTGGAACATCGTCATGGGTGTGTTTGATTTGACCCAGGGCGTTGTCAACGGAGCCTCCGGGGTGATCGTGGGCAGTACCAGCATCAACTTTGCCAACATCGTCACCGACCTGGAAACGCAGCTGGAGGCAATGGACCTGGGGCCGCTGCTGGGTCTGTGGGTCCAATCCTTCTTTGTGGGCATTACCATGTGGGCACTCACCATCTGCATCTTCGTTATCACTTTTGGCAGAATGATCGAGATTTACCTCGTCACCAGCGTAGCCCCCATCCCTATGGCGGCAATGATGGGCAAGGAGTGGGGCGGCATGGGCCAGAGCTATCTTCGGTCGCTGTTTGCTCTCGGTTTCCAGGCGTTTTTGATTATGGTCTGCGTAGCGATTTACGCCGTCTTGATACAGAACATCGGCACTGGCGGGGACGTGAGCAGAGCGATCTGGACGTGCATGGGCTATACGGTGCTGCTGTGCTTTACCCTGTTCAAGACCGGGAGCCTTGCCAAAAGCGTGTTTGCCGCTCACTGATATACCGGAGAACTACTATTATCATATAAGGAGCGTGAAAGATGGACGATACCAAAATGCCGGAGTCTGGCGGCGGTCAGCCTGCGAAACTGGACTTCTCCGTGAAGGTATTCCCGGTTCAGGAGAAGGATGGCAGCAATCTTCGGGCCTTTGCCAGCATCGACCTGGGCGGCGTGTTCGCTGTCACCAACCTCCGGGTGTTGGAGGGAAAGAACGGCACGTTTGTTTCCATGCCCCAGACCAAGGGCAAGGATGACAAATACCATGACATCTGTTTCCCCACCACGAAGGAGATGCGGCAGGCCATTACCGATGCTGTGCTGGAGGAATATTCCAAGGCAAAGGATTTGTCTGTGGAGAAAACAGAGGAACGGCCCTCTGCACGGAAAAATCTTCAGCAGAAGAAGGTCCAAACCGCTGAAAAGGCGGCAGAGCGCACCGACCCTGCTCCGAAGAAAAAGGTGGACCGGGGTGAGCGGTAAAGGAGTGTTTTCGTGATGGATGCTGAAGAAAAGAGCAATTTTCCACCTGTCTATGAACACTCCCTTCAAAAGGCTGTGGAGCGCGGTGAGCTGGAGCAGTACCAGATTTCCCACAAGCTAAACATTGAGTGCGCCAAGACAATCGACACCATGCTGACGAAGTATTTCGATCATGATACCTACGAATTATATACGGAACCGGCAGCAAGGGAAGTTTTGGAGAAATTCGGCTATGATCGGACAATGGCTGTACTCGCAAATACTGTTCGGCATTTTAGCTGGGACGGTAGATTTTCCCGCACCAGCAGGGAGTGGGCGAAGGATGTCCCCCGTTTGAACGATGGAGGCATTGACCGCAGTTGTCTGGTCAGCGCCAACGCCGGTTTGACCGATCAGTTTGTCGATGAAATCAGTTATGACTATCTGCTGACCCAGCCCCTCAAACCGGCTGAGATCAAAGCGGAGGCGGAACAGGTTCTGAAATTGTTCCAGGACACGCCTGCGCCGAACAGTCCTGACAAGACAAAGTTCATGGCTAAAATTTCCCCGGAATTTCATGCCAGAGCAAAGCCGAAGGATTTTGTCGATATGCTCAACCTGCTGCCCTTTAAGGACCCAAAGCTAACTACCCTGCCCCGTCATAAGGGCTTTTTTGCTGTGATTAAAAGCGATGAGGTCCGAAACAAGCCCCTGCGTAAGCCCTCCGTCCTGGCAAAGCTGGCGGCAAAGCCTGTTCCCGGAGATAAGCCTGTCGGGAAAAAACATGATCGGGAGGTGCGGTAAAGCATTGGCATGAAAATCGGTCTCGTTGATGTGGACTCCCACAATTTTCCCAACCTCTGCCTGATGAAACTTTCCGCCTACCACAAGGCCCAGGAGGATACGGTGGAGTGGTGGAAACCGGCTGGCTGGTACGATGTGGTCTACAAAAGCCGGGTGTTCACAGATACCTACCCCCGGGACAACATTTACATCGCCAACGCCGGAGAGATCATCAAAGGCGGGACCGGCTATGGCCCTGGCCCCGATCTCCCGGAGGCAGTGGAGCATCAATCCCCAGACTACGCCCTCTATCCGCAGTTCTCCGGCACTGCCTACGGTTTTCTCACTCGCGGCTGTCCCCGCGCCTGCGGTTTCTGCATTGTATCCGGCAAAGAGGGGCGGCAAAGCCGTCAGGTGGCGGACTTATCCGAATTTTGGTTGGGCCAGAAGGAGATCAAGCTGCTGGACGCCAATCTGCTTGCCTGCCCAGACCATGAGGGTCTGCTGTTACAGCTGGCGGAAAGCCGCGCTCTGGTGGACTTCTCCCAGGGCCTGGACATCCGCCTGACAACGCCGGACAACGTGGCGCTGCTGAACAGAGTACGAACAAAAGCGGTGCATTTCGCATGGGATGACCCCAACATCGACCTGACCCCCTATTTCCGACGCTTTGTGGGGCTGACGAACATCAAGAGCGACCGCAGGCGGCGGGTGTATGTCCTCACCAATTTTGGCAGTGCCCATGAGCAGGACTTATACCGGGTAGACACCCTGCGGGGGTTGGGCTATGACCCCTATGTGATGATCTATGAACGCCCTACCGCTCCGAAAATTGCCCGGAAACTCCAGAGATGGGTCAACAACAAGCGGATTTTCCATACTGTGGAGCGCTTTGACGATTACATCCATTCAGGCGTATAAGTGGGGGCTGCGCAAAAATGGAAATACGAGGAGGTGATTTTTGTTTTAGCAATAAGGCCAATCACGCTCAAAGCCGCCAATTCCTTTGTGGCACAGATGCACCGCCACAACCAGCCCACGAATGGACACAAATGGTCCGTGGCTTGCTATGACGGCGAGAGGCTTTGCGGCGTAGCGATTGCCGGACAGCCCGTAGCGAGGCGGCTTGACGATGGTCTGACAATCGAGATCAGGCGTGTTTGCACAGACGGGACCCGCAATGCCTGTAGCATTTTATATGGGGCTTGTGCGAGGATTGCGCGGGAAATGGGCTATAAGCGGGTCGTGACCTACACGCTGGCCTCGGAACCGGGAACAAGCCTGCGGGCAAGCGGGTTTGTAGATTGCGGCGAGGCGGGCGGAGTGTCCTGGGATATGCCCGGCCGCCCGCGTGAAATCATGCTGGATACGCCCCAGGGTCCTGTACCAAAGTATCCGTTAGAGAAGAAAAGACGCTGGGAAAAGCATTTTGGATGCGCGGAATGAAAATCCAGCTGCATCCGTTGTTAGGAGGTTTGATATTTTTGGCATATGTCCCTGTACCCAAGGACCTGACCCGCGTGAAAACAAAGGTCATGTTCAATCTCACCAAGCGCCAGCTGATCTGCTTTGGCGCTGGAGCGCTGATCGGAGTGCCGCTGTTCTTTCTTCTTCTGCGGCCCCTGGGGAGCAGCACCGCCGCCATGTGCATGATGCTGGTGATGCTACCCTTTTTCCTTCTGGGCGTGTATGAGAAGAACGGCCAGCCCCTGGAGAAGGTGGCCGGAAACATCATCCGGGCCAGCATCCTGCGGCCCCGGCAGCGCCCCTACCGCACCAATAACTTCTACGCAGTTTTGGAGCGGCAGGACAAATTGGATAAGGAGGTAGGCCGGATTGTTCAGTCCTCGACCTCTGCCCGGTAAGAAGGAGCAGACACCGGCAAAGCCCCGGAGCGGCAAAAAGCTCTCCAGGGCGGACCGGAAAGAGATCGAGGCTGTCATCGCCGCAAGCAAACGGAACGACCGGAAAGAGCTGTCCGCTCAGGACAGCATCCCCTTCCAGAGGATGTTCCCGGACGGCATCTGCCGTGTCACCGATACCTACTACACCAAATCCATCCAGTTCCAGGACATCAATTACCAGCTGTCCCAGAACGAGGATAAAACCGCCATCTTTGACGGCTGGTGCGATTTTCTGAACTACTTTGACAGCTCCATCCGTTTTCAGCTGTCCTTCTTGAACCTCGCGGCGGGGAGCGGCGGCTATGCGGAGAGCATCACCATCCAGCCCCGGAACGACAGTTTCAATAGTGTCCGGGAGGAATACTCCACCATGCTGCAAAATCAGCTGGCGAAGGGCAACAACGGTCTGACAAAGACCAAGTACCTGACCTTTGGCATCGAGGCGGAGAACATCAAAACTGCCAAGCCCCGGCTGGAGCGCATTGAAACCGACATTCTCAACAATTTCAAGCGACTGGGCGTGTCGGCATCGCCTATGGACGGGAAAGAGCGCCTGCATCTGCTGCACGGCGTATTCCACATGGACGGACAGACGCCGTTCCGGTTCTCCTGGGACTGGCTGGCCCCCAGCGGCCTGTCGGTCAAGGACTTCATCGCCCCCAGCTCCTTTGAGTTCCGCAATGGCCGGATGTTCCGCATGGGCCGG
>Ga0209064_1003175_pt1 | contig 15251 bp, 12 predicted proteins | sample Inofromicrocosms_FD_187498 | JGI IMG/M metagenome (GOLD analysis project Ga0209064, IMG submission 187498) | Mouse cecum microbial communities from Vienna, Austria - Inoculum for glucosamine and mucus D2O microcosms (SPAdes) (version 2) | ecosystem: Host-associated > Mammals > Digestive system >... | reverse complement strand
GGATTTCAGACGCACTAGAAACAAGATGCCTTTCTCCATCATCCGGATAAAAGCTGCAGTGGAGGGGTATCCCCTGTCCATGACGACCAGAAACGGCTGGGAACCGCCGATGGTTTCACATACGCGGCCAATCTGTTCTTCCGCAAGGCTCATTTCATCAAACTTACATCTGCAGCAGTCACTCTCCAGAATCATGCGGTTCATAACGTCATACAAGCATCCAAGCCCTATGGAAGCCTGCGGTTTTGTCCCTTTTCTGCTGGAAGTTCCGAATTCTTTCAGGGTTTCCCCTGTAGTAGGAATATTGATTCCTGAACCGTCCGCGGCTAGAACCAGATAACCCTGGAATGTGGAGAACCCAGGTTCTGCATAAAAGTTCCTGTTATGATGGCGGTAAAGTTCATAAAAAGCCAGCGGGTTAAGCTTCATGCGCTGTTTCAAGTAACCAGTCTTTGATAGTTCCATTCCCGGATGTGCAGTATTCATATAATTTCTCAGTTCCAGACTCAATGTAATCCCCTTTCGGTTCAGCATGGTAAACAGAAGATCTGTTAAAGGCATTTTTCGGTTTCTTATAAAAGATGATGGATTCCCATTTCTACAAAAATCCTGAAATTCAACCTGATGGATCAAACTGATATCACAACAGGCTCGTTTTTGAGAATTATTCATAAAATCACCTGCCTTACGGAATACAAAAAATATCAGTTTCCTATTTGAATTTTACAGCAAAATACAGAAAAAAGGAACCTTCTACAACTTTAAATGTAAAAGATTCCTTAAGTTAATGACATTGTGATTTTTCAAGGCTTTTCGCCTGTTAAATACTCAAATTTTATGTATTTTCCCTTGTTTTTGCCCTTATGAGCCGAAACAAGGGAAAGTTTTTTATGCTTCTCCGACTACCTTATCAAGCAGTCTTGCGGAAGTTCGCTTCGCTTCCCTTGTAGAGTGAGCATAGATGTTCATTGTGGTACTTACATCGGAATGTCCCAACAGCTCCTGCACATCTTTCGGTTTTGCACCGCCCACGAACATATTGCTCGTATAAGTGTGCCTGAGCGTGTGGAAATGAAAGTCCTCCATACCCTCGATGGTCTGTTTTGCCCTGCGGCAGATTTGTTCCACAGCAGGCGTACTCACAAACGCTCCGTCCTGCTTTAAGCAGACAAAGGATAATTCCCTGTAATCTTCGGGTACTTCCTCTGACCTTTGCAGCTTGTAGACCTCGTAGTAGGTTCGACCTTTTTCCTTTACCGTCTTGCAGTAGTTCAGATAATACAGCTCCCCGTATTTGAAGCGATTCTTGTGCTGCTGTGCCTTTGCCTTTCGCAGAATGTCTGCCAGAGTGTCACAGAAGTCCACAGTGCGGATTTTACTGCGTTTGGTAGAGCCAACCTCATACTTGTGTCTTGTGCCGTTGTATCGCATACTGCGACGCACCGTAAGATACTGTTCCTCAAAGTTGATGTCCTGCCAAGTCAAACCGCATACCTCCCAATCCCAATGATGTACGAAAAGTGGAATAACCGTTCTCCAAAGCCCTCGGCGTTTGAGAGCGAAATACACCCCTCGCACAAATCTGCGATTTGTACTCTGGGTATTTCGCCCCTGCGGGGAGCCTGTATCACAACTTCGGACACTACCACCTCAGTTATGATACAGAGGAAATTGCGGTGCAATTTCCGTTGCTGCCCCACCAATCACCGATAGCTGTGACAGCCGCACCCGACAAGTCGGTTGCGTAATGAGTACGGTATTCTCAGCGAAGAAAGGAGCAAAAGGTTGGCAAGACATTCTTTTATCCGAATGTCGAAACTGCCCAATGTCAAGGGAAGAATCTCATATATCACGAGCCACGCCAAACAGGAATACCTTTACGCCACCTATCGCACCGCCGACAATACCTTTTGGAAAAATCTCGCCAGGGAAAGTCAGCAGGAGTTCCAGCGAAGCGGAACAACAGGAAAGTGTATCGAAGCAAGGGAGTTAATCATTGCCCTGCCGGAGATTTACACCACCTTTGACCCACAGCAGGTGCTTGAAGAATTTTCGAACAAATTCCGACAGCAGTACGGAGTGGAATGTGTATCGGCTCTGCTCTGCACCACAACAAACGCAAGACCAACTACCACATCCACCTCATATTCAGCGAAAGGAAACTGCTTCCCGAACCTGACATCAAGATTGCCACCAGAAGCGTATTTTACGACGAAACAGGAAAAAGGGTACGAACCAAGAAAGAAATCACAGACGAAAACGGGCAAGTCCGAAAAGGCTGTACCGTTATCAAAAAGGGGGAAGTTTACGAAAGCCACTTATTCACAACCAAAGACGAGCGTTATAAAAGTGAAGCGTTCATAGCAGAAGCAAAAGAAGTTTACACGGAACTTATCAATTCCCACATTTCAGATCCCGAACAGCGACTGAAAGTGTTTGATAAGAACAGCGTGTATCTCCCAACAAAAAAGATAGGCAAGAATAACCCCCAAGCTGCCGAAATCGAAGCGGACAATACCGCAAGGCAGGAATGGAACAGGACGGCGGATTTGGCTCTTGTATCGGGCATTGAAGAAGCAAAGATAATGGAAATCAAGCAGACCATCCACGACAAAGCCGGTCAGTCCATCCGTGAAAATGGTTGGCTTCCAAACCTGTTCCGAGGTATCGTAGGCAAGGCAAAGGAATTTCTGCAAGCCATCATCCGTGAAAAGGATATGCCGCCCAAACCAGTCCTCAATATGGATATGGACGAGTTCTGCACAATGCAGAATCTTATGCTAAAGGTGCAGAAACAGGCGAAAGCAATCAAGAAGATACAGGAGGTCACACTCCCGAATCTGCGAAAACAGCTTGCAGAAACAACGGGTATCTTCAAAGGCAAGGAGCGTAAGGCTCTGGAAAAACAGATACAGCAGACCGAAGCCGAACTTGCTGAAAAGCTGGATAAACTCCCTGATATTCTGACAGATGACGGTTATCCTGATGTACAGGCGTTTATGAAAACTTACCGCAAAGCAGAGGCTATTGTGACACAGTATAACCAAGACCTTGCAGAATGGGAACAGACAGTCAAGATCGGACAGAAACCTGCTGAAAAGCAGACCAGACCGCCCGAAAGACAAAGTGTGCGTAACAGGCTCAGACAGCTTCAGGAAGAGAGCAAGCAGAACTCTCAGCCAAAGCAGAGAAAAAAATCCCAAGACAGGGACAGATAATCACGACATAGGAAATCACTACCGCAGGGCAACCTGCCTTGCGGTCTTACATATATCAGAGCATAAGAAAACACCCTGCAAGATTTTTGCGTCTTGCAGGGCATAAATTTATAACTGCACAAAACAGAAATTTGGATTTTGGGAAAATCCGAATGCCAAATGGGATTGGTGGCAAATCGGCTGCAGATGGAACGGTCTCCTAAAAGCATCTGAGGGGATAAAGGGGGAGGATAGTCTTGTATATCCGACTCCTGATTTAGAGGGGAGATATGCACAGGCCAGAGTTAAAAATATTAATTTTGAGCCAGATTGTGAGATTTACAATAGAAGTCTCAGATGGTGGGAAGTGGTTATTGATAATTCTCCGCTGAAGGATGGCGAAAATGCAGATGATTTTTTCAATACATTAAATGAAAAATTCTTATTAGGTACATACAAAAACAAAGAGACATATGCAAAAATACAATCCTCAGTCATTACAAATGCAGTAATCCTGCCAGAGGGAAAATGGTATCAGGCATATGATATAAAAGAGGCAGGCGCCGGATATGGCGCAGAAGAAAAAATCTTTGATTGGAATTTACATTTTAAAGAACGATTCATAGACAAAGCAGATCCTGAATGGGTATTAACCATCGTAGACTGCCACATTTAAAAAAATCTATGCAAGACTACCATATATGAAAGTAATTGGTTCTTTGGATAAGTGGAAGAGGTAGAAAAGTGAATTAGGGGCTTGCAACGGCCCCTTTTCAAAAACAATTAATTTAGCCTGGCTCATATCCTCTGGAGCGGCCGTTTTAAAATTATCCATTAATTTTTATCCATCAAAAAATTTTATACCGATACTATGCAGGATTCATTATAGAATGGAATCAATTCATCATGTGTAAGAAAAAACATATTTTCTGCTTTGGCTTGAGCTAGAAGTAATCTATCAAAAGGATCTCGATGTTCTCTTGGGGCATTATCAGCATGTTTCAAAGTTTCAACCATAAAAGCATGATTACATTTTGTTTCAAGAAATGAATATCCCGCTAATTTACACATTTCTTCAAAACGTTGAGAAGAAAAGGTTATATTTGATTTATGAAGAGAATGTTTAATTGCTATTTCCCATACATTGGCAAAACTATAATTAATATTAGCAATTCATAATTTTGTATGTGATTATTAACCCTCACAGGGTTTTAATAAAATCCTCCAAATGCCTTGAAAACAAAGGATTTATCGCAAAATGCTCACCTTAACTTATTATACAATTTCACACTGTTTTATTCTTCCCTTGGAAGCTGATAAGGGCAAACACAAGGGCAAGAAAATCTGATAACAAGATATAACAGAATGTGGCAATCGGAGAACTGTGACGTATGTGCGAATATATTATACTGGAGGATTTATTATATGGACAAGTACATTTTTGATGAAAGCAACGGTTTGTGGTATGAGTTGCAAGGTGATTATTATATCCCTTGTCTGATACTTCCCGAAGAAGAAACACAGTCTATCGGCTTATGGGGACAACGCCACAAGCAGTACCTAAAGGAGCATAAGCACTTCATTTACACTACAATGCTGATTGAGGGTACGCTGAACTCTTACCTTGCCGATATTGACAGGCAGGCACAGGAGCGTTTGCTCCTGCCGACAAAGCAGATTGCAGAGCAGGAAAACGTGACCGAGCAACTGAAAGCCGATAATGCTATGTTGTGGATGCAGAAAATGAATGAAATTCAGTCCAGAGTTAGGGAAATCATTTACAGCGAGATTATCTTCGCATAATAAGTGAGGATTGGGGCGGTAAGCCAGTTCTTGGCTTATCGCTCTTGTCTGCTTGTGAGCAAAATAAAGAAATAGCGTCAATGGCAGTGCTTGCACTGTTCATCGAGACCATTGACGCTATTGCCGTATTTTGCTATTGCTATCTTTATTTTTTCACATCTTAGTGATATAATATCTGCGGAAACTTTGAATTTGTCGTTAGGAGGAGAATATTATATGTCAAAGGGAATCATGATTATTGGTCCATCTGGAAGCGGAAAAACATCATTAGGAAAAATGGTGGCTGATAAATTGGGATATCCTTATTTTGATGTAGATGATTACATTTGGAGAAGAGATACCGAAGAGCCGTACACTGTAATGTACAGTCGTGAAGAGAAGATAAATAGATTAAGCAAAGATATTTTCCCTTATGAACACTTTGTAATGGCAGGTTCAATGAGTTCTTTCCATTATGCATTTGATGACAAGTTCGATATGATGGTTTTTCTCTATGCGGAGCCTGCTGTGCGTATACAGAGAGTGCATGAACGTGCAGTTGAACGCTTTGGTGAAAGAGTCCTTGAGGGTGGAGACTTGTATGAGAGTCATTTGCGTTTTTTAGATGACAATCGACGGTACGAAAAAAATGGTTCTCCGAATCTTAACGAGCAGAGAGAATGGTTGAACAATATGTCTTGTATGAAAATTGAATTGGACGGTAAAGTCGATCTTGAAAGCAATAGCAATATTATTGTTGAGAGATGGAATCAAATAATCTGACAAATTTCTGTTTTTCTATATCCCACGGAGACACGAAATAATTCTCTAGATAATCCTGTATCGTAGGATAGATCTCTCTGTAAGGAACTCTCCGTAATTCTGCGTTCTTTTCACCGATATCAAACACAATTTGGACGTGCCCTAATATGGAATCATATGTATAATTAAAAAAATATTCCTTCCTATTCTTATAAAAGTGTGAATGATCCGTCCCATCAGTAAATATCGTATAAGAAAATATACTTTTTAAATCTACTATATTCCACGGAAAAACATATTTTCCATCCTGTAAGCACACTATATTCATACTTCCCGTTTCATATCTCTCATGCTCTCTTTCAACAGCACTTACAAATTAAGATACTTTTTTGGACAGTCTCCCATGTTGTTTTCCTGATATGGAGCCAGTAATTCTTTCACAGTCTTTTTCCCATCGCTAAATACCGCAACTGAAAAATGGCTCATCTTTGTTCAGCCCCTTCCTGCATCAATCCAAGTCGTTTGAGACGTTTCCGCATCCGCGTCAGACGTGATGAGACTCCGCGGATTGTAATGTTGCAATGCTCGGCAATTTCCCGGTAGGTATACCCTTCTGCCCTCATATATATTACTTCTTTTTCTTTCGGCTTAATGTATGGAAGCAATTGGAGCAGTTGTTGCTTTGCATCAAGGATCTCAGATGCACGTTCTATTCCATTTCCATCTGTAAACCGGCCGTCCATATCTGATGATATGCACTCTTCGCTTCCGTTTAGAACATTCCAGATACAAAAATTCTTTTATCATACAATATTTCATTTTTCTCCATGCAATAGAGGAAAAACGAAATCTGCTTAATTCTGGGTTCTCCAGATACTCCCGGACCGCATCCAGATATCCAAATATAACGACATCATAGAATTCCTGGTCTAAATGATTTTTGAACAAAAAGACTTTTACTAAAGAAAGATGCTGACATGCAAATTGATTTTGCTCAGGGGTTAATTTATTTGATTTTCCCATAAGTATGTCTCCTTAAAAAAGGGTTGTCATTGTTCATCATAATATTTTTCTCCCTTAAGTATGTATACTGTAATAAGCTGTATTCAGGTTGTTCTGCCCATGAAGGATAATACCGCCAGAGATTCCCGGACCATAGGGTGTATATCCGTCAAACAGAAAACTATATGGCAGAAAATCATCATATAAAACAAACCGTTCATAGTTTTCCCAATTCAGTTTTTGTTCAAGAAATTTTGTGAATTTATGCCGGATTCTAGGCCGAGATATAATATCTTTTAGATTTTTTCTGCTTCGGAATTCTATTTTAGCCGAAACGGTCTGAGATATAGAAAGCAGTTTCCTCTTATATCCTGTTTTGTGTAAAGCTTGAAACAGGACTTCCTGTGGCAGGCATATAACTTCTTCGTACCCTTCATATCTGCCGTCTGCTAAGCTGTGCAGCCACCAGAACTGTATATTAATATTCTTATTACAGTTCACGTCTTCCCTACACCGCAGTTCCGCAAAAGAACAGATATCTTTAACAATTATCGTTCTCTCTGACATCAACTGCTGTATTTCTTTCTTTAATAGGAAAAAATTATTAGAACGTTGATGAGCTCTTGAATATGTTCTTAAGGATACAACGTTTTCGCGTTCGCTTATACTAATCATTGTTTTCTTTTGCATTTTCTCTTCGCCTTTCAATAATAAATTTACCTCCTTTTCTGCATAAAAAAAGAACATCTTTCTATAGATGTTCATCGCTAGCCTTATACTTATTTTAGTATTTTTATATGATTTCTTCTGAGCTGTAAATAAAACCGTCCCTCCTTCTATTAAAATTTTCCCTACTATACTTAACAGGGGTACCCATCTCTGGGAATTACACTACATAATCTACAAATGCAGAAAACCATGAATAAAAATACTTTATGTTTATTCTACTATAGTTGAATCCTTCTGTCAAAGTTTTCGTATTCTCTAACGAATAAAGGCAAAACCGGAGATAAGATAAGTGCCCTTACTCTCCGGTTTTATAAAACCTTCTGTTATATTTTTTCTTCCCTCATCTGTACGGCACGCACTATAATGATCCGTTTTTCTGAATATCCGGCTGCAAGGTTTTTTTCACATGCCACCAGCGTTACCCTCTTTCCCACATCATGAGGGAAATATGCATCACTTTTTAAACGAAGTACCCTGTCTACAGCTTCTACTTTATAGCTGTACCGGGTATTTCCCTGTATAACATAGAAAGTATCATCCACATTCATTTCATCCAGGCGGTTAAAGCTGTGGCCGTATGTCTGGGAACTATGTCCGTATATAATATAATTTCCCTTCAGGGTTGTTGAAAGATCTGCCGTTACAAAGTAGTATTTTGACAGGTTAAAATCATTGTCGTCAAGCGTATTTCCCCGAATGACCGCTTTCTTCATGTTAATCTTATCAATGACCAGTATACAGTCAATGTGTCCCCGGAAAGAATAGTCGTTTACATCACTATACTGGTATTCAACTAAAGGAGCCTCATCTGATGGCGCTTCGTCAGGAATTTCTGCCTTTTCGTCCATGTAGCCGTCAATAAGCATATCCTCAAAATGGTTCCGTTTATCCGCTTCATGATAGGGCTCACAGTAAATCTGATATCCGACAGATATAATAAGGATAATTCCAGAAACAAAGCATGCAATTGGAAATAAATGTTTAATCTTTTTCTTCATAAGTCCTCCTAAAAATGGTGCAGAGCTTCCCCTGCACCAGCGATAACTGTTGTTTATTTTTTACGTTTCTGTTTCTTATAATAGATAGAAAAGCCAATGCCAAGCCCTGTTATTCCGACTGCAACAAATGCGGCTGCAAACAGCGCCGTACTGTCGTCAAAACCAAGTTTCGGAACCGCCGTCTTTGGAATAACATGGTTTCTGCAGGTAATCGTAATATCCTGTCCTTTCATACGGAACTCAATCTTATCTGCAAGCTGCTGATATCCTGCCGGCGCTTTCTTTTCTTTGAAATAATATTCTCCGAAAGCAAGGTCACTTATATTGACTTCACCTTTTTCATCGGTGATATATGTTCCGATATTTTTCCCATCAGATGTAAATAACTCAAATTCCGCCCCTGGAAGCTTCTTAGATTCATTATTTGCGTCAATTTTTATAAGCGTTACCTTTGCCTTTTCCAGCTTATTGACCGCCGGATTCTCTTTATTGACATCAAAGACCGTTACCGGCTCATTTTCTAACGTCAGCTCAAATTCATGCTTTTCCTCATCCAGAATATACCCCTCCAGTGTCTGAAGCTCTCTGAAGTAATAATGGCCGGATACCAGGGCAGCCTTTAATGTCGCCTTACCTTCTTCATTTGTTTTAATTACTCCGATCAGGCTGTCCTTTGGAAGGATTCTTTTGCCGCGGTAATCCATAATATCTTCATTTGTATAAATACCAAAGAAGATTCCTTCTAACGGCTTTTTCCCATATCCGAATGTCCCGTTTTCTGGATTCAGCATTTCTCCTACTTTATAGACGTTAATTTCTGTGTCTATTACATCATTCTCAATATCCAGGCTGATATCTACAACTTGATCTTTCTTATCCTTGGTCAATACAACCTCATACTTTTTATGATTCATGGCCAGACCCGCCGGTGTTTTCGTTTCTTTTAAGATATACTCACCTAACGGCAGATTCTTCGATACTCCTTTGCCTTCTTCATCTGTTGTGATGGTGTCCACGGCATTTCCATCCATATCATAAACTGTAAATTCCACGCCTGGTAAAGACCGCTTTTCATACTCCATACGGTTGATTTTACCGAAATCAGAATCATATGTTGAGATTCCGGTGAGCATATCTCCAACCTTATCTATAGTGATGGTTCCGGTTTTTTCAAATTCATCTACCATTTCTACTTTTAGGATCTCACCGCTTTCCAGAACAGTAAAAGGGATTTCTTCCGCAAGCTCATATCCATCCGGAGCCTGTTCTTCAATCAGTATATAATCGCCAGGTTCTAATCGGTCAATTCTATGTACTTTTCCGTCAGTAATCCAGGATGTGACCTCATTTCCATCAGAATCCTTAATGGTAAGCTTTGCACCGATTACCTCCTTACCGCCGATGTCCACTTTGCTGATATCTACTTTAGTGAAATCATTTGTGACCTCCTGCTCTGCGGCTATGACTGTCTGTTCCTGATTCGTATACTGCAGATTGAAATCAATCATCTCTTCGCTTTGTACATATCCTAGCGAAGGTTTCAGCTCCTTCGCATAATAGCGCGCAATGGGCAGATCTTTCGTAAAAGCTGCCACTCCATTTTCATCAGAGAATACTGTCTCAATCAGTGTATCTGCGGGAATGACAATACCCTCACCTATTAAAATATCCTCTGCTGTATAAAGGCCGAAAATGGTTCCTGCCACAGGATTTTTTGTCTCAATATCTGTCTTTTTAATCTGGATAGATACCCTCTGCCGTTCATTGACATATTCACTGTCGCTGTATACGACCTCTACTTCATCACCGGCATATTCCAACGAAAATTCCTGTATTTCCTTATTCAATACAAATCCCGGTCCGGCTGTTACTTCCTCTATTTTATATTTCCCAAGCGGCAGGTCTGTCAATTCTGCTTTCCCGTCCTTGTCCGTTTTAATCATAGATACCAGTTCGTCCTTCCTATACAGAGTAATCCGGTTTCCTTCTCTGTCACACTGGTAATCCGGTGAATAAATATCTTCTGCCGCATATATTTTGAATTCTGCTCCTTCCACATTTCCCATTTCATAAATAAAGTCAGAATCATCTTTTCCCGAATCAAGAATACCTAAAAATTCCCCAAAACGCCGCAGAATATTTTTCTTTTTTTCCCCATAACCGGACAGATGTTCTCCCTTTTTTTGCAGTCGTAGAGAACCTGTCTGGCGCTGATTTTCATAATCAACCCTTATAACCACGGTGCCTGTTTCCTCTTCCACCTCGTATGCCTGGTCAGATGAAAGGGTAAATTCAATCGGTTCCCCTTTTACATAGCCGTCAGCAGCTGCGATCTCCTCCAGACGGTAATTCCCCATCTTTAATTTTTCAGGTGTCAGCAGATAACCCTGGTCAGAAACTTCAAATTCCGTGTGCTCTACGAGCTCCGGGTAATGTGTATATTGCTTTACATACTCTTCATTATCCAGATTATAGATTTTAAAGACAGTGCCTTTATGCAGTACAGGCATCTTACTGGTGCCGTCAATTTTATATATTTTTAGAATTGCCTGAAATTCATAGTCAATGAATACTCTCCATTGCTGGGGTTCTCGTTTATCTTCATTAATGGTTACGATAAACGGATCGATTCTATTGTAGTTTTCAGGAGTAGTCGATTCTATCACTACATATTTTCCATAGGCTAATTCATTGCTTACCGCATATCCCTTTTCATCCGTAAAAAGCTCCGGCATGGGAATGCCTTTGCTGTCTTCTGAATAATCAAGCGCCGTTGTTTCCTTGCTAAAATCATAACCTCGGAACTGTTCCGGAGAGTAATTTCCATTGCCATCCGGTTTTATGTCTCCAGCCTTGACACCTTTTAATGAGCGAATCAGATATATTTTGAATCCGGCTCCCTTTAGAAGATCTGCTTCTGTCTGTTCGCCGTCGGAGCCGACTTTGATTAACTGGAAAGGCTGCTTTTTCACGGTCTCATTTACGGTTACCTCTCTGTGGACGATTTTTACATCCTGTCCCTCATAAGCTGCTTCTACCGGATACTCTGTAGGATCAAGCAAATATCCTTCCGATGCGACAAGTTCGCGGATACAATACTTGCCTAAATATAAATCTGTGAAATCAAGTTCTCCATTCTCATTAATTTTCTCTTTTGAAACGAGCTCCCCCTTTTTATGTACTGTTCCGGATTTTTTGTTTGGATGCTGAATATCCTCTGCTGCGAATAAGCCGTACTCTGCACCAATTAAGGCTGCATCTCCCTGGCTTAGAAATTCGTGTGTTTCTTTATCTATCTTCCGTACATGAATCTTTGCACGGACTTCTTCATTTTGAAATCCATGTGAAAATACGTATTCATATGTCTGGTCATTTTTGTATGTATATGTAAACTCATATGTTTCGTCCGACGTATAATACTTTTCCGGCGCCTGTATTTCCCTTATATAATAGGTATAGTTAATCGGGATATCAGCAGTAAATTCTGCGATCCCATCTCGGTTACTGGTACTGCTCTGAATCAGTGTATCCTTATCAAGAACGGTTCGTCCGTTGATCTTGATGGTTTCCTTGTTATATAGTCCGAACTTTGCACCTTCAAGCGTTGTGTCGTCATTCTGTGAATGTTTTACAGATGTTACTTTTATTTTCGGCCGCTTGTTATTATATTCGCTTTCAGCTAAGGCAAGAGAGGCAGTCTGACCGGCATATGTGAGGGAAACAGTCTTTGTTGTCTCCTGTTCGTTTTTTCCGATTACCAAATCCGCAGGCGCCTTTGTCTCAACAATGCGGTATTTCCCCAGATACAATTCCTCAGAAACTGCACAGCCGTCTTCGCCGGTAGTCAGGTTCGCAATCAGAGTATCCCTTTTATGGATTACTGTTTTCTTATCCTGGCTTATAATATCTTCAGCAGCATAGATAGAATAATCGGTGCCAGGAAATGAAGCGTCTTCATATATGAAGTTTACCGGATCACTGCCGTTGACTGATGCAAGTTTTTCTCCGGATTTATGAATCTTAATCTTCCCTTTCTGCTCTTTGTTCCCTGCCTTTACGTCCGTATTCCCTCCTGCTACCAGCTTTACATTATGGACCTCCGTACTGAGGCAGTACCCGGTAGGGGCGGTTATTTCTTTCAAATAAACGGTTTCCTGAGTTTTGATAAACTCTGTAGAGGAACTTCCCTTTTCGTCTGTAGGCGGCATATTTACAATCAGGCTTGTGCAGGCCTCATCTTTATACACTCCAAATACCGCGCCTGAAAGGCTGACATTGGTGTCTCTGTCTTTCTTTATCAGTGTGATTCTGGCAATATCCAGCCACTTCACTTTGAACCGGACAGAGTTTGCCTTTTCTTCTATGAAATCTCCGTATCCGATATCCTGAATGGTACTTCCAGTACTAAGCACCAGTGTTTTCCATTGTGAACCAATCTGTCCTGTCAACTTTCCGCTGTCCCATTCACCGGTTGCGGTCTTAGGTGCAGTGAAATAAAAACTCCCTCCGCCGTATATTTTTATAGTTCCTCCGGTCTGGCTCTTACCGTCTGAAGCATTATGATATGTCACGTTTGACGGAAGATCCAGAGTAACATAATTGCGGTGATCCCCATTTAACTGAAAAGTTTTTGTCTTTTGTGAATCTCCGTCAAGATCTGCTTTTTCATAATCAGAATTCAGGCTGATGGCAGCTACCGGCGGGTTTTCCTGTCCAAACAGGTAGTTGATATAACCCAGGACACCGGTTTCCTCCAGAGATCCTGCTGTACAGCCATGAAAACCCGCATCCCCTATATATGCATAACTCGCCGCAATATGTGTAAATATATACCTGGTATCTGCATCCAGCTGCGGCATATACTGCTCTGTCAGATCTCCCGGCCCGCCATATCCATAATATAAGACTTTCTGCAGATTAGCATTTGTGTTCAGAACCTCTGCAACATAGTCTGCATCCGGCGGAGAGGCTTTCGGAGATTCCAGGCAGTATGCTATTTTCCCATTTACATAAAAATAATTCGTTTCGTAATTTCCAATGTTAGAGGGATAACGCAAAGTCTTCCCCTTCACCAGAGAGACATTTGAGCTTCTCTGGGCCGCCATTCTCGCGGGCACAACAGATAGAAACAGGCTGTCCTCCACATCTTCTACGACAACCAGTTCCTGTTCGTTTTCCCCGCCAGATGTATCTAAATTATCAGCGGAATCGTCTAAATCTGGCTTTCCCGGTTCTCCTGTTTGATTCATATCCGCCTTATCAGGCGCGACTGACGGATCTGCGTCTTCCGACTCGTCCCCAGAATCAGTTCCTGTTTTTGTATGCCCGTTTTTTGAAGGGCTTTCCGGCTCCCTGCTTTTTACAGTAATCATCCGGCTGATCTGATATGCCAGGTTTTCGTCCCTGACAGGATATACTTCGTAGACAGCCTGATACTTTCCCGGTACATCATTGGCAAAGTTGGTTAATTTTTCATCAACGGCATTTTTAAATATAATTTTTACCTTTTCTTCTGCAAAAAACAGTTTGGTAAAATCATGTTCGATATCGAAGTCTGTCTGCGCTTTTATGGATATATCTTGGGCAATAACAAACTCGTCTTCTGTTAAGCGTTCCTTCATTTCAGATAAAAAAGGCAGATTGGATGCACCCTCATTATACAAAATAAAGTTATCTTCCTGAACCGGTGCCTTATCCTCTGCTGATTCCACTGTCTGGATTTCCGGCTTTGCAGATTCTGCTGCAAACGCCGTCATACTTGAATGAAGTATTGTTGTGCAGCAGATTAAGAATGCCAGGGTTCCTGACATAATTCTTTGTTTTCTAATCATCGTTTTCCTCCTGATATAATAATGAAAAGGCAGGGAATATCCCTGCCCGGCCAGCCCTGCGGCTAAATAAATTTTTAAGTGCGGGAAATCTGCCTTTTTGTTTCTCTCCTCCTTTCTCCTGCAAGCCCCAAAAAAGCCAAAGGCAGACTGCTTCTTGATACCTGTTTCCAGGAATTGTACAAAAAGCCTTCCGCACTTTGGCTCGCTAAAAAAATATATCCTTATTATATAGAAAGAAACATGCTCTTTCAAATCCACAAAACGCCATATACTGCCAAATACATATTACAGCTGTCCTTCGAGGAAAACATATCTGATATTAAGACAACTTATCTGTTCCCCTGCCTTTCTCTTTTATTCTGTTGCCCATTCCATGTTTTGCGACATCTTCTCCTTATTCTTTCATTGAGCATTCCGGAGGGCTCTGTTAAGCTATGGGTATACGATATTGGATTTCAAAAGGACTTCCGACAAAATAATACAATAAGGAGAGAAATACAGATGAAAAAAGGATTATATGTCCCGGCATGCCACAAATATATCAGGAAAAGAGATGGTACTCCCGACCAGCAGCGCATATTCAACGTTGCAAAGTCTGCATTTAAAGCAAAATATCCTAATCAGAAATTAGAAGATAGGGAACTGATCAGTTTCTTAAAGGCGAACCATGTGATTCCGGAAGAAACGAAAGGGGAAGACTTGAATACGGAGCATCCGGAACTTTGTTTTACGATTATCTCCCAATATAAATGTAATTCAACCTGTCAATTATGTGCCTATTCTCCGCTCTTTAAAAACCAGTGGGAAATGCAGGAATCCATATTAATGAAACATTCTAAATCCCCCAGCAGAGCTGGGGAGACTAGCAGACGCAAGTGGCGATAAACAGAGTACCAGAATATCCCCCGTTGTATAATAGGTGCAGGTCTGGCAAACCGCACAAAACACAA
>Ga0209064_1003172_pt1 | contig 15253 bp, 19 predicted proteins | sample Inofromicrocosms_FD_187498 | JGI IMG/M metagenome (GOLD analysis project Ga0209064, IMG submission 187498) | Mouse cecum microbial communities from Vienna, Austria - Inoculum for glucosamine and mucus D2O microcosms (SPAdes) (version 2) | ecosystem: Host-associated > Mammals > Digestive system >... | reverse complement strand
ATGTATCACTTAATATGTACTTGATACGAAGCCATTATTTTTTGTTCTCGCTCTCCGCTTTCTTAGTCAAAATATCAATTGCTTTTATAATGACTTCCGGAAGCGGCAGTCCCATCAATCCGGCATTCTCTACAATGCTGATTAATTCATTAGCCATGAATCCGATAATTACCGCATCCCGGATATATTCCACGCCTAAAGCAAGGTCAAGACGGTATGCGATTAATACAAACAGCAGAACCATGCCTTTCCTGCAAAGACCTTTCCACCCAACAACGCTTTCCAGTGTTCCCGTACTTGTTTTGTTGCTGTTATGAAAAACCCCTGCAACCAGAAAACCTGATACATAATCAATTCCCATAAACAAAATCAATGTCTTTAATCCGGCATCCCATCCACCTAATAAAGAAGCCACAAAACTCCCAACTATTCCAATAACCGTACATATTTTTTCCTTCATTATTTACCATCCTTTCACAATTAACTTTCCTAGTGCAAATTACTTTCAGCTTCATCCAATGTTTTTGTTCCAAATTTGATGTACATCGGATCATCCGTTTCAAGTTTTTTCAAATATCCCCGGAATAAAAATGCAGGATATCTTCCAATCAGTGAACTTTCGGTAGCTGTAGCACTGCTTATATATGTTTTATACCAGGTTAAAAACGGACTTTCTGTTAATTTCTTTTGATTTGTAAACCAAAACATTCCCTGTGTCAAATCCACATTGATGCCCATATAAGCAAAAAAACTGCTGTTGATAATCTGTTTTGTTGTGAAATAATAATAGTCCACATCCGCTTTATAATACGGAAGCACTCCAAACGACAATGGGACAAATTTTACTATGCTTGCGACAGATTCAGAATTTATTTTCCTCAAATATACCCCAGTAACAGCATCATACATCTTTGCCCCGATTTCTGTATAACAAGAACTTCCCGGGCCACTCCCCAGCTTCCAATCACTGAGCAGTTTTTCTGTTTTTATAAACCGTTCAATGTACACATATTCCGGCTCTGGATTATTACCCCCCCCCTGAATCAGCATATGGTACAAACTTTTTTATTCCATCAACCATTTCAATTCTACCTACACTCATATCGAATCTCCCTAAATATAATTATCTGCATCTTCTGATTTCTTTGTTCCACCTTTGATGTACATTAAATTATCTGTTTTTAACTCTGTCACAAGACCACGCAATAGCATTGCCGGGTATGTTTCTTTCAATCCATTTACTGTCAAATCTGTAGAGCTTGAATATATTTTATACCAGGTCAAAAATGGATTTTCTGTTATACTTTTATGATTTGTAAATTTAAACTCCCCACTGCTCAATTCAACGCCAATCCCTAAGTACGCAAAAAATCCAGAATTCACAGTATTTTTTGTATCTGGATAAAGTGTGCCCAGAATATTTTTTAACGGTATCATGCAAAAAGATAAAGGTGAATATTTTAGCACCATGTTTTCACCATTAGTTCTACCAAGATATACCTCTGTATCAGCCGCATATTTTTTTCCTGAAATATTTATGTATCCTTTGTTAGTTAGCGGATAGTTATCAAGCAATACCTCTGTATTTACGAATTTTTCTATGTAGATATATTCTGATTTCGCATCAGAATTACCCCCCCCCCGCATACTCGTTATACTGTTTTTTCCCATCTACAAGCTCTATGATTCCTACACCCATTTCAATCCTCCTATCAGTATATCGTACTCTCTGCATCTGCCAATTTCTTCGTTGATGTATCCAAGAAAATCGGATCACTATTTTCGATTTTCTTCAAAAGCGCTCTAAATAAAAAAGCTGGATATGAACCTTTAAAACCCTCTTGTGTATCGGTAGATGAATGATATGATTTATACCATGTGTATAAAGGACATTCCGACAGTTTCTTCACGTTTCGAAATATAAATACACCATGCATCAAATTAACATAGACCCCAACATTAGCAAAAAAATCCGTTCCAAAACTTGCTGTTATAACCGGCCAGGGATCGCCTATACTAATATAGCTATACGGAACGGTGGTAAATGATAGCGGCGTATATCTCATTTCATACTGTTTATTGTTCGATGGCCGCTGCATCTTTCCCAGATATTCCCCAGTAACAGCATTGTACATATTCGCTCTGATTTCCGTATACCCAGGTAAGTCTCTTCCTCCTGCATCTGTCAAATTCCATTTTTCAAGCAGCGTCTCCGTCCTGATAAACCGCTCTATATAAACATATTCCGATTCTGAGCCTCCTTCAGCTCCTAAATTTGCGTATGGAATATATTGCTTCCTCCCGTCATCCATTTCAACTCTTCCAACACTCATACCCTTTCCACCTCCATTCAGCTGTTCTCTTCATCATCCGGCAAAAATACGATCGTACCTAGCGGCAGATCCTCTATGGCTGCGTCCAACTCCTCTCTTGTCCCGAAAAAATGCATGGGTACATGGGAAGCCAATTCGTCTATGGTAAGTGTCATATCCCGGATTGCCTTTTCCACTTTCTGCCGCGTCTCTGTTATGATATTCTCTTTAATAGTTTCCAACGTTGGGACAGTGGAAAAAACTTTTTCTGGCTCCTGGATCCCCAACCCGTCAAATTTTACCTCATATAAAACCGTGTCATTCTGCAAAGCGTGTTCATTGAGGATATCTCCCGTAATTTTTTCCGGCCTGGTATATACATCCTCTGCGGGAGCGCCTTGGATTACAACCAGGCTTGCGCTTTCAACGCCTGTAATCGAATCTTTTTCATAACGCGCTACAATCAAATCTATTCTTTTGTATCCTTGTGTACCATTCTCAAAAAACAGATCCACATAGGTATCTTCCTTCAACCTGATATGCCTGCCCTGCATCAGCAGGTCTCCATCGAAAATCCTTACTTTATTATTGGATATCACCTGTGCGGCAAATTGTTCTCCACGCTCCAGGACAAATTCCCCTGTTCCCATAATGGACGCATTGAAGGATCCCTGATCGTTAGAAGTAATATGCTCTTCTCCGGCATACCCTGTAACTAAATGCAAATTAGCCATAGTCATTTACCTGCCTTGTATGATGTGGTGACAATATCACCCTTTATTGTTACAATTTTCTTCGTGATCGGCTTTGCCACGAAAATATCTGTTATATGTTCCCTTGCCCCGACTACATCCCCAATGTCATAGCTTTCTTCACTGTCGATATCAGTTTCCACGCTATCACTGTCCCATGATTCTTTCAGTACATCCATACCTCCTTTTTCCAATTCTTCAAGAGATTCGGCATTTACGTTCTCATATATTGCCGTTATTTCATCCATTCCGAAAATAGATTGGGTATGTGAGATATTCCCTTGAGAATCCGCATACAAATGTATGACTGTTCTTTCTTTTAGCTCCCCCTGCCCCAGGCAGATCACATGGTTTATCGGATTGTAATTTTTTTCCGCGTCGAAGTTTAACTGCGAACTGTCAAATTCTTCATCTTTGGAATAATCAACCAACGGTTCTGCAGACAAACTGGCATATCCCTCCTGAAAATTGATTTTCAGCTTGCCCCCAACAGATGACAGCATTTTTGCAATACCTTCATAACCGTTTATATACCGGTTCATTTTATAGTTTTTAATGTTTAGCCCTGAATTACTTGAACCAGCTTTGAACAGACCGGTCAGATTCATCCTTGTGATCAGCGCGCCTAACACCTTGTTTGCTTCTCCGCTGCAAACCAGATAGTCCTCCCCGATATCGGGTTCAAAGATTTTTGATGCCAGGATCCCATGCCATGTACGGCCCTTATAAATCAAAGTGTGCGTATCGGTTTGAACTCTAACCCTGTCTATAATCCCGCCATATTCCGTATTTTCTATGTATAAGAAATATCCTGCTCCGCATACATGGTTATTCATATCCGTTTTCAATTCAAAATTATTTTCATCACTGCCGAAGGCAAGATCAAATGTAAAGTTCTGCATTGCCCCAAGGTCAATTTTTTCGTCTGTTGCGTAGATCAGATCCATTTCGGTTCACTTCTTTCTTCAAACATAACAACATCAAAATTGAAAGTTTTATCCCAAGTTACGATATTGGAGCCCGCCGGGATTTTTTCAAAGATATACGATTCCCTGCCGCGCTGGTGGAAATGGTTTTCAACACTTCCATCCCGCTTTGTCAGCAATATCGTTTTGGCAATACTGTCAATCGTCAGCTGCTCATTCTCTTCTACATGACAGTTCACCTGGTAGCGGTGCCCGCTTATATAAATTACCGGATTGATCGCGGCGCCATAAATGATCAGCCTGAAATTCACTCCGACAAAACCTGTATTGTTCAGGGTTTTACCTTTCATTTCTGACATATAATCATATGGGAAATCCACATTATAATCCAAATTACGCTTCCTGGCTGGATCCTCCTCTACATCTGAAATGACATCCCCATTTGTGTAAAAAGATGTAAGTGTCTCTCTGATCCACTGCGGGTAATCTGTTGTTATCGTCAGTTTTGTCTCTACATACCCTTTGTTTAACAAATATTTGCTTTTCTCGCTTCCGGTAACATAACATTTCAGGTAGTAATCCCCTATCAAAATCCGTCCATACTCTAAGGTCAGCACATCCTTTTCTGTGATCTCAAGCAGCCTGTTTTTTACCAAAAGCCCCTCTTCTTCCGAATTACAGCAGATGATCAAGGGGATTGTCTTTGTAACAACCCCCTTATTGAAAGCGGATATCCTGTTGTTATCAGACGTACAATCCCAAGAATAATCGTGAAGGTCATTACTGTTTACATATATTCCATGTTCTCCCCATGACATTTCTTCCTGGATATGGTTTACAAATTTGATCTTCTCCAACATGATTACACCGCCTTTACCAAACGCGCGAATTCACGCTCATTAATCTGAAATTTTGTGCTAAGCAATGCGTGATAGAATTTTTCCCCGATTCCTTCATCCAGAGAATATATAGCTTCCAGGATAAGATTCAGTACAGATATCAGTTCACTATTCTCTGATGAAACCGCGCTCTTGATCATGCCCATCAGGCTTTCAGTCCCAACAACAGTTTCGCTCCCGGCTTCTCCGCCGGCCATGAACTGGTTCGATTTTGGGTTATATCCAAAGATGGTCGGCTGGTTCATGATCATACCGCCGTCCATAGCCTTTTTGTACCACTCAACACCAAACTTCGGAATGCTGGGAGGATCTAGGCTAAACTTTCCGGAAATTTTGAAATGCGGAAGTTTAATCTTCGGCAGTGACCATTTGAAGTTGAAAAAGCCTTTGATTTTTTCTATCGCATTACGCACAACAGATTTTGCTCCCTCCATTCTGTCTGAAAATGCTGACTTTACATTTCCCATAACCGTATGAACCGTATTCTTTACGCCGCTCAGCTTTTCCGAAAAAGCCGATTTTATACTGTCGAGCTTTCCTCCCGTCAGTACGTTGGCCCCCTGCATTTGGGTGCTTATGGTTTCCTTTATCGCCGTGAATGCCGCAGCGGCGACACCCTTTATTCCCCCGCCCTTTTCATGAAAAGCAGTTTTTATATTGTCCAGTTTTGCGGATACATTCTGCCTTACGTTCTGCATCAGATTCGTGGCGTTGTCCCTGATATTGCCAAACTTTGATGACCAATCTGATTTTATTGCAGATACCCTCGTTGAGAAATTCGATTTCATCTCTGACAGCTTTGTTGAAGTATTCTGCTTCGCAGTCTGCAACCGGCTTATTGCGATATCTTTTATATTGGTAAACTTCGTTGACCAATCTGCTTTTATCTCTGAAACCTTTGTAGAGAAGTTCGTCTTTACCTCCGTTAGTTTCGAAGATATATTCTGACGTACCGTCTGCATCCTGTTTGTTGCAGTATCCTTTATGTTCGTGAACTTCGATGTCCAGTCAGCTTTTATTTCCGATACCTTTGATTTGAAATTCGTCTTGATTTCATCCAGTTTATTGGAAACATTGCTTTTCCACTCCTCCATCTTTGAAGAAACGGCTGCTTTCATATTCTCCCAGCCTTCGGATACATTTGTTTTAATTTCCTCTACCTTTGATTTGAAATTCGTCTTGATTTCATCCAGTTTATTGGAAACATTGCTTTTCCACTCCTCCATCTTTGAAGAAACGGCTGCTTTCATATTCTCCCAGCCTTCGGATACATTCGTTTTTATTTCCTCTACCTTATTGACTACTGCTTCCTTTGCTTTAGAAAATGCGTCCGCTATCGCATCCTTTATGGCTCCGAACTTCTCTTTTATATTTCCCCACAGCTCAGTAGCCTTTTCCTTTATCGTATCCCAGTTTTGCCATATAGCGATCCCTGCGGCAACCACACCTGCCACCAGAGCGGCGATCGCGATCGGAACCAGACCGATAGAAGAGACTACCGCGGCAATCCCTGGGATTACCGTACCGGTAATAAACCCGATTGCACTGGAGGCTACTCCTACAATCTTCGGTACTATCGTGATTATCTTCCCGATACCGCCTACAAGTTTTCCGCCAACACCTATTACTTTCCCAACGACACCTATTATTGACCCAACTGCGCTTATTACTTTTCCGATAGTAATAAGTACCGGTCCCGCAGCCACGACCACCATTGCGATTGTACCGATAAGCGTTTTTGTATTATCATCTAATCCTATTAGCCAACTCACAAAATCCTGCACATGTGACACAATCTCACGAAGGGATGGAGTAAACAAGTCTACAATAGAGATTGCAAGAGTTTGCAATTGACTCATTAATTCAGTGAGCTGTCCGGCAAGGTTGTCCTGCATGGTATCGGCCATATCTTCTGCCGCGCCATCACAACCATCAATTGCACCAACTAATTTTTCAAAATCATCGTTGGACGCATTGACAATTGCCTGTAACCCTGTCATAGCCTCTGTCCCAAAAACTGCAGATAACGCCGCTGCCTGTTCTTGCTCGTCTAGGTCACCCAGAGTCTCGCGTAAATAGACCAACACTTCCCTTAACGATCTGGCATTTCCATTTTCATCATTCAGCACAAGATTATGAATTTCTCCTGTACCAACTAATGTATTTTGCACTTTTTCCAAATCACTTTGAGCCTGTTCCAAATCAATTGATTTCTGCTGCACTCCAAGCAACGCTTTTTGTGCTTGTGGCGACTGAGCGCCATATTTAGCAACGGCTTGATTGTATGATACCTGCGCTTTCTCTACGTTTAGAGTTGCCTTTTCAACTTTACGCTGCGCTTTTTCGAGTTTCTCCTGATCAACTCCCGTTTCCTGGGTTGCCAATCCAAGAGACAGCATAGCTTCAATCGTAGCTTTGCTAGGATCAACTAAGGTTGCAAGCGCTGAACGAAGCGATGTCCCTGCCATAGAAGCCTTAATACCAGAGCTTGCCATTAAGCCAATTGCAATAGCTGTATCTTCTGCTGAATATCCCAAACCTCCTGCAATTGGCGCTACATACTTAAATGTTTCACCCATCATGCCGACATCTGTGTTTGCATTGGATGACGCCGCGGCAAGAACATCTGAAAAATGGCTGGAATCCGAAGCAGAAAGCCCAAATGCTGTTAAAGCATCCGTCACAATATCCGAAGTTGTTGCCAGGTCCTCCCCCGAAGCGGCCGCAAGATTCATAATACCGCTAATACCGGAGAGCATATCTTCCGTTTTCCATCCGGCCATTGCCATGTAATTCATAGCATCCGCCGCTTCAGATGCGGAGAATTTTGTTTTCCCGCCCATTTCAATGGCTTTATCCCTTAAGGCTTGAAATTCATCTCCTGTTGCACCAGACACTGCAGCTACCTTACTCATGCTGGAATCAAAATCCATTGATGTTTTCAATGCGGCTGTAGCCACTCCACCAACCGCAACTGATAATGGGCTGATTGCCTTCCCGACATCAGAAGTTTTCTTCCCAACAGAAGATATCTTATCCCCGGCATCCTGCATAGTCTTTCCTAAGGAAGAGGCCAGATTCCCGGCTTTGGAGGATACTTCATCAATCCCTTTGACCGCTTCCCCGTAATTCACCGTAATCTTTCCAACAAGTGAAAAAATATCCATGAATCAGTCTCCTCCTTTCACTGGTGGCGCAAATCCACTTAATAGTTGCTCTGCCCTGTCCAACTGTTTCTGGATCTGCTTGCCGTTCAACTCCTGTTCATTCTGCTCAGCTGGCATTCTGCATTTTTTCAGGAAATCATCAAAACTGCCAACATTAGAGAATGAATTTGCTACAGAAGCGCAATAAAGCGACCAGCACATATCTTCATCATGCTGACTTAAGATTGTGCTGACCGCTTGATCTAATCGCTTCCGCCTGATTGTCCGGCCTAAATATCCATAGGGATCACTGTATCGTTTGTTGCAGAGCTCTTCGAATCTGGCTGTTCCGTATCCAGCAATCCGGCAGCTTCCCCGAAAAAATCCATTACCCCTTCTGTTTTGAGAAATTCACGGATCATTTTTACGAAGTGCGTAATTTTCATCTTCCGCACATCTTCAACCGATACCGGAGTACCATCCTCCCATTCTGCGCAGCCTGTCAGGAATTTATATATTTCATTCCTTACACCAGGAAGTTTCTTTATAAGGAATTTGGAAACTTTCGTGATCACCGTCATCCCTACAGATCCGACATCCTTTTTCTGGAATGCTTCCAGATCCTCTTTGCCAAACTCTTCTGCAACGGAATCGAAGCCGATTGCCTCAAGCACTTCACAAAAGTTAAACAGGCTATCTACTGTCAAATTAAATCTAATATCTGCCATGATTAATAAATCCTCACTTTCTTATTTTCTGCTCCTACGTGTCTTTTGTGTTTTTGATGGTTCATCCTGTTCAATCACTGCCACCACATACAGGCCTGCTTTTTCAATCTCTGCAAAACGCTCCTCGGTCAGAGAAATTTCTTCCCCGACCGCATGGAATTCCTGTGTATATTTATCAATGTATTCTTTTGTCACTCTTGCTTTCATGGCTGGTCCCTCCCTTTAAACCGTTGCAGTCGGATAATAAAGTTCGATATCCAGCTTATTCAGCGTGTTGTTCTCCAGATCAGCGGTACATTCAAACTTCACACTGAATGTAGTCTGCTCTGCGTTCTTGGTCTCGATTTCAAATGCTTCCGTGCAAAGTGCATTCGGCAGGATGATGATGATATTCTTACCGTTGGAAAGCGTGCCGACATAGGCGATATTTTCAAGGTAATCTTCATCTTCTGTGATATTGTCCTTAGATACATATTTCACATAATTGGTATCCTCTGACGTTGACTTGACCAGATGCAGCGCCGTAACGAGCAGGTCATCCGTAACTTCTGTCATCTTACCCTCAATATAGGCAGATTCACCGACTTTCTGCTTGGATACGCCCTTAACGAGTACCGTTGCGCCGTCAACTTCTACATCGAGCCACTGTGCCTCCCAATGAAATTTGATTCCCCCAGATGTCGCTCCCAGCGGCGTTCCTTTCCAGTCGCTTGTCTCTGCATCATATTTCAGATTTTTATAGATCACACCAGCGCCGAGAATCATTTTCTTGATCGTTTCACTGGTGATGCCGTGTGTTTTTAAAGCCATTGTTTTATTCTCCTTCCCATTCACAGGTGAACAATGTGATCGTAATCTTAAATAATTCATCCTCCCCGGTAGGAACCGGTAGCGAACCTCCAAAACGTACATGGAAAAGTCTGTTGCCAGATATCTCCTGGAGATCCCGGAAAATTCCTTTTATCTTATCGCTTGCTTCTATGAGGACCAGTTTAGATCCTCTGGACCATCCATCTAACGTAAATGTACCGGCTGTCCGGTTATCCTCATATCGGAAATCTGATTCCGTAAAGGATCCCACAAAGTATGGATAAGATACCGCCTGCGTCCATTCCCCGAATTCATACGGGATACCGGCTTCCTCCAATTTCCCGCCAACGAAACTCAGCAGATCAACCATCGTCTCACCCCAATCTTGAAATCAATATATCTTCCAGCCGTCTTTTCAGCTTTTCACGCAAACTGTTGAAGGCATTGTACAGCGGTCTGTTCGGCTTTTTGCCGCGGGTAAAGTGCCCCTTTCCCTTTGCGTCCACATATTTCCAACCGCCTTTTCTTCCGTCTCCATGAAGGGCATATTCCCCTGTCCCAAACTCCTCCCAGATCGCATTTTGAAGGTTGCTGCCAACGTGCACAGTCGATTCCCCTGTGCCTTCCTCAACCTTATACTGGTAAGAGCCTCTTGTCTGGCCTGTATCCACCCGGGAATTCCGCATAGTCTGTACCTGCAGTTCACCACCGCCTTCATACAAAAAGGTCCTTATCCCGTCAGATAATGCTGTTTTGACCTGCGCACTGTTATCCGTAAATTCAATGTCAGCCATCCTGCCCTCCTATAAATTTGAGATAGATTTCATAGTGTTCATTCATGTTCATCGGATTGTCAATTAGCAAAATGTCATACACCAATCCGTTTATGACCATCCTTGCGTTTTCACTTGTCACATGAACCGTTTCTACCTGACCTCCAACAGTTACTTTCCCGGTCAATGCCTGATAATCGCATAAAAAGATATGGGTACTTTCCTGAATCTTTGCGCTAAACGTTGCCCGGTCTGAATCGCCCGTTGACAGATCCAGCCATCCCAAAATCTTCATGCAATCCTGCCAGGTTGTCATATTCTCTTTTATTTGGTTCATATGGCTGTTTTCCACCTTGACCTGAATAAATCCCCACTTATTACCGCCAATGCTCATATAACTAAAACCTCGCTTTCATATAAGGCTTTAAAAAGCCCAGCAGGGAGACGGGATAACCCATAACCTGATTATTCGCGTCCTGATCATAATAAGACACGCTATGCCTTGACAGTGTTTCTGATTTGATGCCGACCTTCTGCCTGTTTTTTACTTCCCAGACCATCAGTTCAATGACACCTTCCTGGACATCCGCGGGATATTCAACTTTAGTCACAAGGTTTTCTGGAACCGGGAAGAGTTCCCTGTCAAGCCGGATAAAGTCATCGGCAATCTCTGTAATAAAATACAGCCCGTCATTCACATGTGACTGTGAAATCTGGACTGTATCTCCTACCTTGAAGAATTGTGTTCGCCCCTTTATCATATCCCCTTGGGAACTGCCCTCAAAGCGTATGCTGCGGTTTTGAAAGTTATTGTTTGTGTATGACCTGATCAAATGTTCAATCGCGTTCAATTTCCGCTTCAATGATTTTTCTGATTTTCCAGAAAAATCAGGCATTTCAAACAATTCCTCAACTGGTACAATCATCAGGCTCACCACCTTTCATTTTAAACAACTGCCGCTTTTGAAAACTTTGCAATCACTACCTTTGCAGCATTGGTCAGGGCTACGCCGTAATACTTTGCGGCGGTAATATCATGACGCTGCTTCTTTGGAAACCACTCATGATCAACCTGCGTATCCTTTTTCAGGAAGATCGTCAGTGCAGGAAGTTCATCTTCTGTATACTCTGTTTCAGCAGAATCAGGCTCCGTCTTGATGATCGGGTTCAGGTAAAAGGTCCCGGCGGCAACATACCCATCCTGCCCCTTTGTACCGCTTTCCTCATTCATCTTCACTTTCAGGGACTTTTTCACCCAGCACCCGGCAATCTTTCCAATAGAGCCATTTACAGCCACACCGCCCGTAAACTTATCAGCAGAAAGAAAATCCGGATCTTTCAGGAGGGTTGCTTCCTGATTGGGATGGATGAACATGACCTTATCAACGCCGTCCTCTTCATCCTCGAATTTTGAAACCGCATCAACCACACCTTTATAGCCGATCACAACGCCTGGATCATGTACATTCTTGCAGGTATATGCCGCATCCATAACATCATTGTCAATTTTATTTACGATAGACTTTGCAAGCTGCAGATTCGCCTGACCTACCGGATCACCCAGGCCACTGTTGATCGCGGTCTGCAAAATAGCAACGGACTTACCTGCGCACTTGACCGTAAATTTGGTACTGGATGCAGTGAGCTTTGTAGTGTCAATTTCCTTCCCATCGGTGTTTTCCGGATCAAAATCATCCGCATCGCCGATATAATTCCAGCTGGGTACGGTCAGTGTATCTCCAGGAACTCCCTGCAGATCCGTATTCACATGCGCATAGGGAGTGATCTTGCACTGTGCTTCAATTTTTGCTTCAATCATGTTCGCCATAACTTCCGGATTTATAATATCCGCAATTTTTGTAACTGCCATTCTTATTCACCTTTTTAACCTTTCATAATCTCGTTATAAGCATCTGGATTTTCATTGAAGAACTTCACCTGCTCCGCATATGGCTTTTTCAACAGCTCTGCTTTTGTCATACCCTGATTCTGGCTTTGCTGCCCATCCTTATCCAGGGGCCTGAATCCTTCATACCCGCCTTTCCCCTTACTCTGGAACTGACCGGGAAGCTGAGTTTTCAGAGCGGCTACTTTATCATTCCATCCTTTGATATTCCCCTGTTCATCCAGTTCAATCTTTTCACCTTTTTCTTTCAGCTTGAAAGTCAGGTAATCTACATCAAGAGCGTCTTCTGCCAGCAGGCCGACCTTGATAGCGGCATCAATCTTCGTCTGTGCAAGCTCCGCTTCCAGTTCCTGCACCTTCGTCTGATAAGCAGTCACCTGGCCTTGAAGGGCTTCGTCACCCTTTGCTGCTTTCTGCAGCTGCTGGATCAGGCTGTTCGCTTCCGTCAATTTGTTCGTGTTCGTCTGGTTTTCTGCATCCAATGCTGTATATTTTGCCTTTGATACATATTCCCCTTCTGACAGGTCTGCATATCTGATATGCTTTAATTTATCCGGCTCCTTACCGTTCACCTCGTCAATCTTTGCCTGTACCTGCGCATACAATTCTTCTCCAAGTAAATCCTGCAGTTTCATCTTTCCTTCCTTTCTCCGAAGACTGCGTGTCTTACGGTCAACAGTTTTCTTCCCATGTTGCAGGGGATCATTTTGGCAGCAGTTTAAATGTCATGAGCCTTTTCGGACATATAAAAAAGACCGTATTTATTCATACGATCTTAATTAACCCATACTTTAATTTTAAATAAAGGGCGTGATCTCTTTCATATCTTTCAGGAAAGCCTTTGCTTTCTCCATGAACGAATTATCACATAGGTATTCAATTCCCCGCGGCGTAATGTAACAGTCTTTTAAATCTACAGGATGCGGCGTCCGCATTCCGTCAAGCCTTGCGAAAACTACACCGTCTATAAATCCAGTTTCAGACATGTTGTATATGATGTACGCCCAGTAATGTTCGTTTAACTGCTTAAGCAATATACTTCCCGGCACTAACATAGACACGTCCACCGGGCTTCCGTTTTTCAGGCATTGGTATAAATACGCCAGTACCTGGTATACGATCACATGATAGTCATCCCTTGCCATGCTGCTACCTCCTCAGACTGCTGGTCAGTACTGCGTTATTATGCCGTTTTCATCAGGGACAGGTTCTACCATCTCCCGCAATTCTTTGAATTTTTTCTTTGCCCAATCCGGCGCGTCATCCCTGATACACCATTTTTCAGTATCATCATCAATATATTCGTATTCGCTTATCTCATCTGACAGAGATTCTATTCTGTCTTTTGGTAACATATCACTTCACTCCTTTCAGCAATTCGTTCAGTTTCCTTCCAAAAATCTTTGCAAATTCTCGTGGATCCTTGCCACCGAAATATTCGGCAAAAGTTTCAGCAAAACATTCTGATTCGGAGGTCATCCCATATGTGCTGACCTCACCACAATCTTTTTGGAGCCCTATGTAAGTTGTTCTTTTGTATTCCGGATGTATTTTCTTATACTCGTCAACACATTCCTGAATAAAATCATGTTCCCAACTTCCATTATTTATTTGACGCATGCTGTTAGACACATAATGGCCATACTCATGAACAAATGTTTTTCGTGTAGTTGCATTCGCCACAGAATGGGCGCTTTTAACAGTATGCTCCACATATTTTTCGAAAAAATCCCTGTCCGAATGATATTTACCGTTTAGCGCCATTTCAACAGGCGTGCCATTGCGGTAATACTGAAAATATCCCACAGCATTTTTCATCCCGGAAGGCGCTTTTACAACCAGTTTAGGAAGTTTTGCCGGATTAGACTGCACAAAGCCTGGGTATTCCCCTGCGAAGGCATCTATCCAACTGACTGCATCACAAAGTATTCCTTCATCAATCGGATATTTTCTTGAATCAGAAAACGCAATACCGTATTTATCTGACAGAGCATTGACTGCCTCCTTTTTCGTCTTGTAATTCTGCGGAAAGTTCAATCCCTGCCAGTCCCCACTGTTTATATTTATTTTATCAGCATTATCCGGAACCTGCAAATACTTATTCTTGAATTCCTCAAAATCTTTCGTTTTGTCGAGTCCAAAATACGCAGCTCGATCTTTCAGCGTGTCCAGTTCATCCTGATCTAATGCCCATTTTGCCCTTTGCAGCATGCAGCAGCGGCAATGTATATCTTCGGATGCTACGCCGAAACCTCCAGGATATTTTGCCTTGTGGCCGTTCACTTCAAAATATCCATCAATCTCCCTGATCTGTCCGTCAAGGATCCTGTGTGATTCCCTTGTGCGATCGTCAAGCGTTGAATTCCACTGCTTCACAATATCAGCACCTTTTTCCTTTGCCTTGTTCAGCGTATCCATCTGCGCCTGATTCTGTATCCTATGCCCTTCCGTCCTTGCAATCCTCATCGTATGATTCATTGCTTTACGAAAAGGACTATTCATGCCATATGCAATGTGGGTTGCTATCTCAGCCCATGTAGACCCGTTTGAAATGCCTCTGGAAAGTTCAGCCCGGATTGACTTTTTCAGATGATTCACATCTTCTCCAAGCCTGGTATACAGATCTGTGGATATTTTACTGTCTACCTGAACTGCTTTCACTACCTGTCCCTGGTCAATTGGAAAAATGAGCGGAATACCCTGACCATGGATATCATAAAGAGTCCCTAAAAAACCATCTTCATAACATCCAGTAAGATATTCCGCTATACTTTCAAATTCTTTATTCTGTAAGGTATCTAAAATCCCGTCAAGCTGCTTTTTCAGCGCTTCCTGATATTGTTTCTGGTAGATGATAGATTGCAGGTTCTCCATATCGGTACGCCCTGCCAGCTCCCTGATCTTTCGCTCGCAATCCATAGATGCCTGCTGATAAACACGCTTTAAAAGCTGGATGACCTTTTTCTCATTTTGAATCTGCATTTTCAGGACTTCAAGCTGT
>Ga0209064_1003167_pt1 | contig 15299 bp, 17 predicted proteins | sample Inofromicrocosms_FD_187498 | JGI IMG/M metagenome (GOLD analysis project Ga0209064, IMG submission 187498) | Mouse cecum microbial communities from Vienna, Austria - Inoculum for glucosamine and mucus D2O microcosms (SPAdes) (version 2) | ecosystem: Host-associated > Mammals > Digestive system >... | reverse complement strand
ACAGCCGCCCCAGCGGGAGGGGGCGAAAGGGAGGGAAAGGAATGGGTAATTGATGGGTCAGTAATAGATTGGTCTTTAGTTACTCTATCTTTACTTAATTGCGTTGGATTTTCCGACGTCGGTTTTCCCGTTGTCGGGTTTTCCGACGACGGTTTATCCAACGACGGCGGCAAAGAAACAGGCTGTTCATGGATGATGTACTCGTTGCTGCTGAACTTGCCGCTTTTGTCCGTGGTCTGGTGGCGCTCAATGTACCCGGCCCGCTCCAGCTCATTGACGGCGGTACGGATGGCATCTTTGCTCTCCCGGTTGATATAGCACAGGCCGGACAGGGTATAATCCCAATCTTCCGGGAGGCTAAGTATCTGCGACAGCAGGCCCTTGGCTTTCAGGGACAGGCTCTTGTCCCGCAGGTGGTAGTTGGACATGACCGTGTACCCCTTGTTCCTCTCCACGCGGAATACTGGCATGGTTCTCCGCTCCTTTCGGTGTCTGGACATGAAAAAACGCCGCAGATTTTGGAAACCTACGGCGTAGAAAATCCCCCACTTAAAAACGCCATATCAAGGCTTGTCCAACCTTGCTACGGCGTTTTTGGTGTAATTATAGGGGCTGTTTAATTGTCTTTAAGATGTGTGAAATTCGCATGATTTCAGGGATTACCCTTGTTGTGCATATATTGACGGCTCTACTGGCCCCACCGGCCCCATTATCATCGAGTTTGCCTATGCCGCTAACACCGGCGCAGCCGCGATCCCTGTGAATGGCCTGGTGCCTCTGCCGAGCGACCAGGTGAAGGCCAAGAGCATCACCATCAGCCCGGATAACACCAAGTTCACCGTGAAGGCCAGCGGGGTCTATCAGGTTGGGTATGTCATCAATACCGACAAGGCCCTGACCGCCGGCACCCGGCTGCTGGTCAACGGTGAACCAAAGGAAGGGTCCGCTGTGGGGGGGATAGCAACCCTGTCCCTGAGCCGGCTTTCCAACGAGGTCCTGCTGCGTTTGGACAATAACGACGAAATTTCCTTGCAGATGTTCAATAATCCGCTTGGCACTGTGCTGCTGCCCGCTCCCGTGGGGGCGTCCCTGAGCATCGTCCGGTTGAGTTAAGGAGGAACGCTTTATGTCAATGCCCACATTTCCCAAAAACGATCCTCCTCTGAGCCGCGAGGGGAGTCTGAACGAAATTATCGCTTCCATCGCCGCTGAGGAGTTGAGCCTGAGCCACATTCTTAACACCCAGGGCGAAAATCTGCAATACGTCCTGGGGACCCTGCCCGGTCTGGATGAGGCGGCCTCGCAGGATGAGGTGCTCCGGATCAACCAGAGCGTAAAGGACACGCTGCCCGGCGTGTTCATCAGCAAGCAGCCGGACAAAGCCTACGGCGGCCTCGTCACCAGTATCCAGGCAAACGGTGTCAGGGAGCCGGTGATCCTTCGGCTCCGTGAGGACGGTGAGTACCAGCTTGTGACGGGCTACCGCCGCTACCGGGCCAGTGAGCTGGCAAAGAGACAGGACATCCCCGCGCTGGTGTATGAGATGACCCCGCAGGAGGCCGTCAACTATCGCCGGCAAGTGCAGAGCAAGCCTGATTTTCCTGTCCCCGGCAAGCTGGTCGAACCCTCTGTTTTGGACAGCAAGCCGCAGAAACCCGACATCAAGGGTACGGAAAATCCGACTGCTGGACCCCAGGAAATGGACAAGCCCAAAGAGGCCCCGACCCCCGCTACCCCCGCCAAGGACGGCAAGGCTCAGGATACCGGCACCAAGGCCGCCGGGACACCTACCGCCCCCGCCGCTGAGGACAAGCCCAAGGAGGCCCCCGCCCCCGCTGTTCCCGCCAAGGACAGCAAATCCCAAGATACCGGCACCAAAGCTATCGGGACACCTACCGCCCCCACTGCTGGGGACAAGCCCAAAGAGGCCCCGACCCCCGCTGACCCCGCCAGGGACGGCAAGGCTCAGGATACCGGCATCAAGGCTACCGGGACACCTACCACCCCCACCGCTGGGGACAAGCCCAAGGAGGCCCCGGCCCCCGTTGACCACGCCAAGGACAGCAAGACCCAGGATACCGGCACCAAGGCCGCCGAGACACCTACCGCCCCCGCTGCTGGAGACAAGCCCAAGGAGGCCCAGGCCCCCGCTGACCCCGCCAAGGACGGCAAGACCCAGGATACCGGCACCAAGGCCGCCGAGACACCTACCGCCCCGCTGCTGGAGACAAGCCCAAGGAGGCCCAGGCCCCCGCTGACCCCGCCAAGGACGGCAAGACCCAGGATACCGGCACCAAGGCCGCCGAGACACCTACCGCCCCCGCCGCTGGAGATAAGCCCAAGGAGGCCCAGGCCCCCGCTGACCCCGCCAAGGACGGTAAGGCCCTGGATACCGGCACCAAGGCTGCCGAGACACCCGCTGCCCCTACTGCTGGAGACAAGCCCAAGGAGACCCCCACCGCCGTACCCGGTCATGTTGCGAGAGGCCCCGCCGGGACTGCTATTTCCCAGATTTTCGACGAGCGTCTGACGCCCCCGGATGAAAAGGCCAAGCACGATATTCCAAGCCCCAGGGATGATGATTCTTTCTTCATTCTCCTGCACCCCGCCTATCTGCAAAAGTCCAAATATAACACCGTTTCCGTGGATCAGCAGAGCGAGGACTATAGGGAACTGAAAAAATCCATCGAGCTGAACGGTGTGAAGGACCCCGTTCTGGCTCGGAACGGTGACGAGGGCACACTGGAAATCTTGTCTGGCCAGCGCCGCCACATGATCGCCACAGAGCTGAATTATCCCGTTCCCACCATTATCCAGAAAATTTCTGACGCTGACGCCAAAATCCTGGTAGCGGACGGAAACCTGCACCGGCCCCATATTTCTGCCTATGACCTCTCACGTTCTCTGCGGATGAAGATGGAGGGCATGAAGCAGAAATCGGGCCGCCGCAAGAAGGGCACATTCAAGGCTGAGGAGCTGGACAGCGATGTGAAGCTGGCTGAAATTGAAAAGCTCCTGAATTGGATAGACGTTTTTACCTGGTACGTCAATGTCAATGCCCGTACCTGGGCCGAATTGGAAGCCGATTTCCAAGCGTGGAGCGACATGGATGGACTGACGTGGGTGCAGGTACAGGTACGGGAAATGGTCATTGAGGACCTGGTTGCCTCATGGAACGTTTTTGATCCGCGCTATCCCAGGGGGGTGAGACTATGACCGCCCTGGATGAAAACCGGGCCCAGCTGGCCAAGCTCCAGGCCCGGATGAAGGAGTACCAGGTACAGCTGAAGGAGGAGACAGACTCCCAGCGTCGGGCGGCGCTGAAGGCGAAGATCTCCAGCTATCGGGCAGCCATCCGGGACGTGCAGGTGCAGATCGACCACCTGGACCCCCCGGCGGTCCGCAGGGCCCAGAGGGAACAGCGCCGGCGGCTGGACATCGGGGCCCTGAGCTTTGACTTTTTCGAGCGGTCCGGTACCTGCTGGAGCGACATCGAGGGCCACAGCTGGCAGCAGGTAGAGTCCGGGGACTTCGTGGAGCTGGGCGCCGGCATGGACCAGCTCCAGAGCTGGCTGGCCGAGGGGACCCAGCGCCTCACCGACCGGCAGAGGCTCTACATAGACGCCTATTACAACCGGGGGCTCTCCCTGGAGCTCATTGCCCAGGAGCAGGGGGTGGACAAATCCACCGTAGCCAGGGTGGTCAAAAACGGCATGACCAGGATGCAGGAGTGGGTGGAGGCCAAGAAGCTGATTGCTTCCTGCGCCGACGGCAAGGGCGGCTTTGACTGGAGCCGGTACCTGGCTCAGGTGCCTGTCCTCACCGACCGGCAGCGTCAGCTCATGCTGCTGGTGCTCTCCCGGTTCCCCAAAACCCAGGAGGAGCTGGCCGGCAAGCTGGAGCTGGAGCCCAGCACCGTCAGCCGGACATTGGCCCGGGCGGGGCGTACCATCCGCCGTCTGGACGTCCAGGGCGGCCCGCCCCTCTCCCAGCCGGAAATCCGGGGCTGGGACCAGGCGGACAAGTTCTCCCTGGCCCTCCAGACCGGAATGCCGCTGTATTTTTACTACCGCTTCTGTTTCCGGGGCCAGCAGGTGGGCGGCGTCAGCCGGTACAACTATGAGCTGTCCCGCCGCCGGGAGGCCGGCGTCTCCGTAGATGAGACGGCCCGGGAGCTGGGCCTGAAGCCCAAGACGGTGCGCTCCGCTTACGGACGTCTCAAACGGCAATGTGTCCAAGTTGGACACATTCCAGCCCCCAAGGATGGCAGTATCGGGTCCCGGCTGGACCCGGAGACCTATGTGAAGCTGCAAAGGCTGGTGACAGGCTGTGCTAATTCATAAGGCCACCATGGGCGTCCTGGACCGTATCTGGACAGGCCGGCACAGCCAGGGCCCGGACGGCGTTCTCACCCCTGTGGACCGTCCGGCGGCCCTCTCCGATGTGGAGGACCCGGAGGCCTGGTGGGAAATTCCGTCCCAGGGAACTCTGGCCCGGAAAATCAGGCGCTATTACCCTCTCCTGAGCCCTGTGGTGGACGGAGAGGGGCGTCTGGTGGAGGCGGTCCCCCTCTGCCCTGATGAGGACCAGGAGGCCGCGGAGAGGGCCAGAGAGGTGAACACAGCTATGACACAGGAAGCTGCCCGCCGGGGCTACCGGAAAGCCGGCAAGGTGCGGCCCCTGGGGCTTATGCCGTTCCTTAGTTGCACGCCCTCGTGCAACTAAGCGGGGTCTGCAGAGGAATAAAGAAAGGGCTGTTCGGCCCGGAAAGAGAGGAGCAAATTTCTATGAGCATGTACGGAATTGAAGCCCATATCTGCGGAGTGCCCTGCGCCATGGTGCTGCGGGGCCCTGCCAACGGCTATTATGAGGCCGTGTTCGAGCGGGAGCGGGCCAGCCTGGAGGAGATCGAGTCCATCAACTGGGCCCAGCCGGTCATTGAGGGGAGTTGTCTCCTGCCCACTGGCTACGGCTTCACGGTGCAGGACATCTCCTACAGCTCCGGCACCCGGAGCTATACCGTCTCCCTGAAGGTGGCGGAGCAATTCCTGGGGGATGTGGCTGGCTTCCAGGCCCAGGTGGATGAGCTGACTGCCGACGTGGCCACCCAAGTCGCCACCATCCAGGAGCAGGAACAGACCATCCAGACCCAGGCTGAGACGATCCAGGCGCTGGAGGCCGCCGGTACCGCTGCCCAGGTGGAGGAGAAGCTGGAGACCGCCTATCAGGAAGGAGTGGAAAGCAATGGCTGAGATCATCACACTGGCCCAGGAGGCTATGAGAAGCAAGGGTGCCCAGGACGCTCAGGCGCTGGCGGCTCTGGCTGTGGCCGGCGAGGCGGACGGCACCGCCCTGATCGAGCAGGAGGAGAAGATCCCCACCTGGCGTCAACGGGATTTCTCCGACGTCCCCGTGGGCACGCCCTACAGATGGCAGGGTCAGGTCTATAAGCTGTGGCAACAGCACGACGCCACCGAACAGGCGAACTGGAGCCCGGATAAGGCGGTCTCCCTCTGGGATGTCTGTCACACCACCGCCCCGGCCAAGGCAAAGCCCTATGCCGCTCCCCAGGGTGCCCGGGGGCTGTACCAGAAGGGCGAGTGCTGTATCTGGGAGGACCAGGTCTGGCGCTCCAAGGCGGACAACAACGCCTATTCTCCCGCCGACTACCCGGCCAACTGGGAGGCGGTGTCCAACTTGGACACCGAGGAGGAGGTCTGACCATGAGCGATATGGTGATCGTTGCACTGATTGGTCTTCTGGGTTCCGGGGCTGGGGCTTTTGGGGGCATCCTGGTATCCTCCAAGCTGACCCAGTACCGCCTGGAGCAGCTGGAGCACAAGGTGGAGGTCCACAACGGGGTGATCGACCGGGTGTACAAGCTGGAGGAGCGCACCGAGCTTCAGGAGGAAAAAATCAAGGTGGCCAACCACCGGATTGAGGACCTGGAGCAAGCACTGAAAAATTAAAGGAGGAAAAACAACATGGGAAACATCTACGAAATCATCGGTAATCTGCTGGCCGCTTTTGTGGTGGGCCTGCTGGCCTGCCTGGTGCCCAAGGCCAGGGAGTGGTTCGAAACCCGGATCACAAAGGACACCCAGGAGCGCATCCACCAGCTGGTAGTGTCCTTCACCCGGGCGGCGGAGCAGCTGTATCATGACACCGACCCCGACGGAGCGAAGCGCCGGCGTTTTGTGATGGAGCAGCTCCAGCTGCTGGGCGTGGAAGTTACCGAGGCGGTGCTTAATATGATCGAGGGCTCCGTCTGGGAGATCAACACGGAGACGAAAAAGGCCCAGGTCCAGACAAAAGAAATTGTCTCTGACGGTCTGGACGTCTCCAGTCTCGCTGAGGCAGTGACCCAGGAGGTGATTGCCCGTCTGCCCGGGCAGAACCATGAATAAGCGGCCGGTCAGCTACCTCCAGACGGACAAGCGCTGGAAGGCCCTGCCCTACCAGGTAAAGGGGGAGAAGGCTACCATCGGCGGCTCCGGCTGCGGGCCTACTGCGGCCGCCATGCTCATTGAGACCCTGACCGGCCAGACGTTCACCCCTGTGGACGCCTGTGCCTGGAGCGTGGCCCACGGCTACAAGGCTCTGAACGCCGGTACCTACTATGGATACTTCGCCCCGCAGTTCGAGGCGTTTGGAATCAAGTGCTGGCAGCTGTCCTGGACCAACGGCTACCACAACCCCAAGGCCAAGGTCCATGACCAGGCCCTGGAGTATCTGAAGCAGGGGTATTACCTCATCGCCCTGATGAAAAAGGGCAACTGGACCAGCGGCGGGCATTTCATTGTGGTCTGGTGGGCGGACGGTAAAATCCGCATTAATGACCCGGCCAGCACCAAGGACCGCCGGGTGAACGGCGATATCAATACATTCCGTAATGAGGCGGCCTATTATTGGGTGGTGGACGCCCGGGCCTACAACGGAGCAACTAACAAGGAGGACGATGATATGGATCAGGATAAGTTCAACAAGATGTTCATGACGGCTATGCAGCAGTACCGTCAGGAGCTGCGGGACAACGATTGCAGCGGCTGGAGCCAGAAAGCCCGGCAGTTCGCTGTGGACAACGGCATTTTTGCCGGCGGCGATCCTGGCCCGGATGGCCAGCCCAACTTCATGTGGGAGGACCTGCTCACCCGGGAACAGGCCGCCCAGCTGATGTATGCCTTCGCCACCAAGTTCGGCCTGGCATGAGCGGCGAGACAGGGGCACAGCGCCCCCGAAAGCACAAAAAACGCAGGAAGCAGACCGACTACTCCAAGCAGATGATTGCTGATATCCGTTCTTTGCTCTGGGTGGTGACGGTGGGCGGGCTGCTCCTGGCCGCCTACTGCATCCGCACCGGCTACACCGGAGCCCTGCCCTGGCTCACCGCCATGGTGGGGCTGCCCTGGTCGGCCCACGGCGTGGTTTGCGCCAATTATCTCAGCATGGCCAAGTCGGAGCACAAGCGGGGCGGCATCACTTACGAGACTGCCAAAGCCAACGGTTTCCTGCAGGCCGGGGACGTGTCGGAGAACAGTCCAAGAATTTAGCGGACAAAACTATGATGACTGCGGATGTGGATATGGACACCATGTTTACTGCTCGGCAGATACCACAGCTATCGAGCAAGTACATGGATTGAGTAATACTGGTTGGAGCGGATAAAAAAGCTGGACGCCTAAACAGCGTCCAGCTTCACCAAGCTATACTATCGTTTGTCCAAATCCAGCCCACTTTAACACAAAAGGAAAATCAAAATTTCTCTGAGTCATGTAGCCCTTTATATCCTCTAAGGAAAGTGGCGGGGGTCCCTTTTCGGTTACTGTCGAACGTTGTAACCTGCCATTCTTAAAGGAGCCTTTTGCATACATATAATCGGTATCTTTTTCCTTTACAATATACCACGCATTCCCTGTACTGTCGTTAAACGTTCCATCTTTAAAATTGCCTGAATATAACAACCTTACTGTACCATCTTCAAAGAAATAGACCATATATGCATCACCAGTTTCATCATTGAAAAAACCATCAGAAATGTTTCCGTGGTAGAATGCACATAGGTGGCTACTTATTTTTTCCCGAAATTGAGCCCCAGTAAATATACAATTTATTGTTGCTTCATCTAGCATATAGTCTTTTTTATATTCATTTTCGGGAGTGCGTTCATACAACCAAGTTACTCCGCTACTGAAGCCATCTTCTTGGGTGCGGTCAGCAAAGGCCCAAACATCTTGACCATTCTTTAGGGTATAAGCAAAAATCTGTTTGCATTGTAATAACTTACCGTTGTCATATATAGCATCAGTAATCAATGTTAATTTATTATTCTCATAGACATTTGTAATACAATTTCCAGTCCATTGGCCGTTTTCGTTAAAAGCACCATAAAAATAAACTTCTTGATTGCCGCTCCAATATGGCAGAAACAATTTAAGATCTGCGAGCTGTTGAGCTGAATATTGGGTATTTGTGCTCTCACTATATGCGATTAAAGTTGTTGCTTTTAGTTGGTTCGATGAGTTAGGATTAGCATAGGGGCTACCCCAATCATTATACCCCTGCGTTATTGCCCCTTGACTTTCGGTAGTTGGTCGCATAGCCATATTAATAGCAAATTGGCTAATTTGTTCTCGGACTTGGCCGATGTCACTCTGTATCTGAGTGTCAATATTTACACGATTATTTGTTTCATCTGTAATCAATTTCTCAATACGGGTTATATCACTTTCTATACCTTTAATGTCGGTTTGCATATCAGAGATATCTTCTGGAATTGAGTAAACATTTAAGGCGAACGCACCGATAGTAAATATTGCAGTACAAATTAAACCAGAAATTATTCCTGAAATGATATTTTGCTTATCAAAATAGTTCTTCCATCCTGATCCATTATTGCTCCTATTCCAATCGCTTGGTGGATTATTGTTCAACGGAACTATGTTATTTTTGGAATCGTCATCAGACATAACAGCACTACCCCTTTTCTCTCTGTATAGATAGCAAGTATTTCCCCTTTTCATCTCACACCTACTTTATTCCAATTTTTTCGACTTGTCAATCTATATAATTCGTATTTGGAAAATTTTCTGTTTTATCCAATTTTTACACAACATATTTTATCACGTTGATAAAATCGAAAACAAGTGAAACACTGCAAGGTAACTCCACATACGATTATAGTACCGGTTATTATTGTACCCCTGCATTCGTGGTCTGCGCCAATTATCTCAGTATGGCCAAGTCGGACCACAAGCGGGACGGCATTACTTACGAGACTGCGAAAGCCAACGGTTTCCTGCAAGCCGGGGACGTGTCTGAGAACAGTCCGCCCATTTGAGCCCGGATTTTGTACCAGCAGCAGTACCAGCACCCAAGTGCCGAAAAGTGCTTATTTTTGCCCTGTCCGGCCCAAACTGAACGCAACAAAAAACCGCCGAAAGCCCTTGAAACCCAAGGCTTTCGGCGGTTTTTCTACTGGCACGCCCGAAGGGACTCGAACCCCCAACATTCAGAACCGGAATCTGACGCTCTATCCAATTGAACTACGGACGCACATCTCAAAGGCGCTATGCTAGTATAGCACCTTTGAGCATATTTGTAAAGGGGAAAATTTCCGAATTACAGAAGAAAAATGAAAAATCTCAGGACAGGTTCTCACGGTAGGGGGCCAGCTCCTCGGCCTGAGGGGCGTCGAAGACCTTTGCAAAGGTCTCGGCATCCATGGTCTCGTGGTCAAGAAGGTACCGGGCGGTAATCTCCAGCTCCCGGCGGCAGCGGGTGAGGATATCCTCGCATCGGGCGTAGGCGCCGTCAATGAGGGCGCGGACCTCTCCGTCGATGAGAGCGGCCACCTCCTCGGAGTAGCTCTTGGCCTGGGCCATGGACCGGCCGATAAACACCTCGTCGTGGCCCGACTCAAAGGTGACGCTGCCCAGCTTGTCGCTCATGCCATAGCGCATGACCATATTCCGGGCGATGGCGGAGGCCCGCTGGATATCGCTGCCCGCGCCGGTGGAGATGTCCCCCAGCACCAGCTGCTCAGCCACACGCCCCCCCAGACAGCGGGCGATCTGCTCGGTGAGCTCCTGTCTGGACTGGTAGGCCTTATCCTCGTCGGGCAGGGAGATGGTCATGCCGCCCGCCTGGCCCCGGGGGATAATGGTAATCTGGTGGACCGGGTCGGCGGTGGACAGCTCGTGGATGACCACCGCATGGCCCGCCTCGTGATAGGCGGTGAGCCGGCGTGTGTGCTCCGTCACCACCCGGCTGCGCTTTTCAGGCCCGGCGATTACCTTCAGCATGGCCTCGTGGAGGTCAGACATGAGGATAAACCGCCGGTCGGCCCGGGCAGCCAGCAGGGCCGCCTCGTTGAGGAGGTTTTCCAGGTCGGCTCCGGTGAAGCCGGCGGTGGCCTTGGCCACGTCTTTCAGGACCACGTCCTCGGCCAGGGGCTTCTCCCGGGCATGGACCTTGAGAATCTCCTCCCGGCCCTTGATGTCGGGCAGGCCCACGTAGATCTGCCGGTCGAACCGGCCGGGGCGCAGCAGGGCGGGGTCCAGAATGTCCTGCCGGTTGGTGGCGGCCAGAACGATCACGCCCTCGTTGGAGGCGAAGCCGTCCATCTCCACCAGCAGCTGGTTCAGGGTCTGTTCCCGCTCGTCGTGGCCGCCGCCCAGGCCGGCGCCCCGCTGGCGGCCTACGGCGTCGATCTCGTCAATGAAGACAATGGCGGGGGCATCCTTCTTGGCCTGGTCGAACAGGTCACGGACCCGGCCTGCGCCCACGCCCACATAGAGCTCCACAAAGTCGGAGCCCGAGATGGACAGGAAGTGTACCCCGGCCTCGCCGGCTACCGCCTTGGCGATGAGGGTCTTACCGGTGCCCGGAGGGCCCACCAGCAGCACGCCCTTGGGGATGCGGGCGCCCAGGGCGGTGAACTTCTGGGGGTCTCGGAGGAACTCCACAATCTCCCGCAGCTCCTCTTTCTCCTCGTCCGCCCCGGCCACGTCGTCAAAGGTGACCTTTTTCCCCTGGTCGGACAGGGTGCGGGTGCGGGCGTGGCTGAATCGGGCCGCGCCGGGAGAGCTCCCCCCGCCGCTGGCCGCACCCCGCTGGCGCATCATCAGATACCAGAACAGGCACAGCACCGCCGCCGCCACCACATAGGGGATGAGGTTGAACCACCAGGAGCTCTCCACCCCCGGGGGATAGTCGTAGCCCTTGAGAACGCCGCTTTTCAGCTGCTCATTGACCAGCTCCCGCATGTCGTAGTAAAAGAGGTCGGGGTCGGCCACCCGATAGGTGAGGCGGACAGGTTCGCCCCCGTTCTGGCCCCGGAGCGTGAGGGTGAGGGTGCTGTCCTCCAACGTGAAGTATTCCACCTGCTCCTGGAGGAAAAGGGTGCGTATCTGGCTGTAGGTGGGGGCATCCCGCCGGTCCATCTGCTGGAGGCTGGTGAAGGTGAAGAAGATCATCAGGGCCAGCAGAATGTATAGGGTAATGTCCCGGAGGCCGAAGCGTCTCATAGGCATGCTTCCTTTCCTGGAAATACGTGTAGGGGGCGGCTAGCCGTTATCCCCCATATACCTCGGGCTTTAAAATACCGATATAGGGCAGGTTGCGGTACTTCTCCGCATAGTCCAGGCCATAGCCCACCACAAAGGCGTCGGGGATGGTAAAGCCGCAGTAGTGCAGGTCCACCGGCTTGGTTCGCCGGTCGGGCTTATCCAGCAGGGTGCACAGCCGGACCGAGGCGGGGTGCCGGTGGTTGAGAATTTTTAACAGGTAGCTCAGGGTGTTGCCGCTGTCCAGAATGTCCTCCACCACGATGACGTGCCGGCCGGTGATATCCTCGGTCAGGTCCTTGGTAATCTGCACCTGGCCGCTGGAGGTGGTGCCGGTGCCGTAGGAGGAGACGGACATAAAGTCCAGCGTACAGGGCAGGTCGATGGCCCGGCACAGGTCGGCCATGAAGATGAAGGAGCCCCGCAGCACGCTGATGAGCATAATCTCCTTGCCGGCGTAGTCCGCCTCGATCTGCCGGGCGATCTCGCCGACCCGATTTTTTAATTGCTCCTCTGTAAATAATATCTCCTGAATGTCCTTCTCTAACATGGAAATTTTCTTCCTTTCATTCCACGCCGGTCACAGTGATGTGCCAGGCGCTTTTTCCATTCTGTGCGGCGAAGGCCCGGTCGGGGCCCAGGCCGGCCACGGCGGCCACCCGCTCACCGCAGTGGAAGACGGGCAGCACCTCCCGCTGAAAACGGGGCAGCTTTTCCTCAATCATCCATTTTTTTACCGTCTTGCCCAGCCGTCCCGGGGGGGTAAGCCGGTCGCCGGTGCTCCGGGGGCGCAGGCCCAGGGTGGAGACAACCTCCCGGTCCAGCCAGAAGTCCCAGGGGCTCTGAGGCTGGCCGCGGTAGTCCTCCTGGGTGCAGACGACCCGCCAGGGGCCGCAGTCCAGCGCACCGGGAAGGGGCAGGGGCCCTGCCTCCAGGGGGATGGGGCCCAGCCGGGGGACGAACAGAAGGACGTCGTAGTCCCGCCGGGCGTTGGTGCCGTGGGGAAGGTGGACCTGGCCGGAGGGGTGGTCTCCCCGGCAAAGCCGCAGCAGGGCGCTGAGGTGGGCAGCGGAGCAGTTCTGGTCGCCCTCCCACAGCCGGCCCAGCAGCAGCCGAAGCGTCCGGCTGGCAATGGGATCGGGGGCGGCGGCCACAACCGCCGCGTCGATGGCCAGTCCGCCCTCCCGGGGGACGGCCCGATCGGCCAGCTCCCGGGCCTGGGCGGTGAGGACGGCCTCGTCCGCGCGAAGGAGGGCGGCGGTGTCCGCCATCCGGGCCAGAAAGCCGGGGGAGACCTCCTCCAGCACGGGCAGCACCTGGTGGCGGATACGGTTGCGGGTGTAGTCGTCGTTCTGGTTGGAGCTGTCCTCCATGTGGGGCAGGGAGTGGCGGTACAGGTAATCCTCCACCTGGGGGCGGGTGGTGGTGAGCAGGGGGCGGATGATCTCCTCCCGTTTGGGGAGGATGCCCCCCAGCCCCCGCAGGCCGGAGCCCCGGGCCAGGTGGAACAGGATGGTCTCCACATTGTCGCTGGCGGTGTGGGCGGTGGCGATCAGGTCGGCCCCCGCCTCCCTGGCGGCCTGGCGGAGGAAGGCGTAGCGCATATCCCGGGCGGTCTCCTCAATGCCGGCGCCCCGCAGGCGGGCCTGACCGGCCACATCGCCCGAGCCGGTGTAAAGGGGGACGGCGGGGAGGACGGTCCCGTCCCTCTGCCGGTGCCGGCCGCAGCACAGCTGGACAAACTGCTCCACAAAGCGCTGGTCCCGGTCGGACTCCGCCCCCCGGAGCCGGTGGTTGTAGTGGGCGGCGGCCAGGCGGAAGCGGAGCTTTTCCCGCAGGCGGTAGAGGATGTGAAGCATGGCCACCGAGTCCGCCCCGCCGGATACGGCGCACAGCACCGTGGCCCCCGGGGGGATCAGGTCCTGCTCCCGGATAAAGCGTTCTATCTGTCTCAGCATAGCGGGGCCTGCCTTTCTGTGCAGGGGCGGCATGCGGCCGCCCGCTGGTCGATGGATGCCTGTCAGTCCACAGGTGTGATCTCCGTTATCAGATGAAAATTTGTAGTGTAGCTGATGTGATACCGCCGGGCGTGCCCCAGATTCCAGAGGATGGTCTGGCTCTCCCGGTAGGGGCGCTCCATATCAAGGGAAAACCCCATGGCATCGGGCACAAATACCTCCACCCACTCGCCGCCGGTATCGAAACCCACCACATGATAATTCCGAACCAGGCTCCGGTAGCTGCTCCCCCACGCTCCAGGCAGGCGTCCGGCGTCCACTCTGGGATGGATCCAGACCTCCGCCGTCTCCAGATGGCCGCTCTCCACCTGCTCCAGTTCCGCCCGAAGCTCCGGGATATGGACCTGCGGGGCGACGGGGGCGGAGGATGGGGTATCCTCAAAGAGAACCGTGCCATACCAGGCCAGCACCATCACAGGCAGCGCGATCAGGATAAGCAGACCCATAAACCTGCCCACGGCGACGGCACTAACCTGATCCAGCAGTTTTTTCACCTCCTGCCGCCGCCGGTCCAAACCGGGGCCGCTGAGGCAGGTGAGGGATATCCACTCACTCTCCAGCTGATCCTCCAGCTTTTTCTCCTCTGGACGGTTTCGGAAAAAGCGGACGACCGTCATAATAATCAGCCGCACCTGGAGCGCGGCTCCCACGCCGTATACCAGGACCACGCCCCAGTAGGAGCGCAGATAGCCGGTGAGAAGGTCATGGGCGGGGGAGACATCCCCCATGGCGGAGGTCCTGACCCAGTCCACAAAGGGCGGGCAGACGGCCAGCGGAACCAGGAAAAAGCCCAGCAGGCCCCAGCCGATGCCGGCCAGCAGCTCCCGGATGTACCGCCAGGCATAGGACTCAATTTCAGCGCGTTGATTATCTATGGCTCCTCACCCCCGATGGGCGTGATCTCCACCACCAGATGGAAATTTGAGGTATAGCTGACCTGATACCGCTGGACGTTTGCCCAGTTCCAACTCCAGGTCTGACCAACAACACAAAAGCTGTCCGAAACAGGGGTGAAGTCCAGGGCATCGGGAAAGCGGAGGGTCACCCATTCAAAATCAGTGTCCCGCCCGGAGGCGCCCCGGCGGTGAAGAGTCAAATCGTCCGATGGAGCGCCGGGCATATGGTCTGGGACGGATTTTTCATCCAGAAGCAAGGTCATCTGTTCCAGCTCCCCCGCCTCGATCTGCCGGATGTCCGCACTGTATTGAACACAGAGTTTGGGCAGCTCCGCTCTCCACAGCACAACGCCCCAGGCGCCGACCACCACCGAAAGCAGGAGGATTCCGGCGAGTATGGTGAGGGCGGGAATGCTCAGCAGGGCGGTCTTACGGCCCAATTTGCGCCTCCAGACACGGAACCGCCAGACAATCAGGGTCCCGTAGAGAAAGGGGGCCAGCAATGCCAGGGCGCAGGCGATCAGATGTCCGGCGCGGTAGGCCAGCAGCAGCGCCAGCGCGGGGCTGTCCGGTGTGGCGCGCAGGAGGAGCAGGCTGGGGATACCGGTGGAGAGAACCAGCGCGCCCAGTACCGCCAGACAGGAACCGAAGGGGGTCCCGATAATCAGGAGCAGGGACTGCGGGGGCAGGACCTCCTGGCTCCAATCGTCCGGATTGAAATACGGGTGCATCTCAATACTCCTCCCGCCGCCATTCCATGTCGGTGAAAGTAGTAAACTCGGGGGTCCATTGCAGGTCCACCTTGCCCGTCTCGCCGTGGC
>Ga0209064_1003157_pt1 | contig 15368 bp, 14 predicted proteins | sample Inofromicrocosms_FD_187498 | JGI IMG/M metagenome (GOLD analysis project Ga0209064, IMG submission 187498) | Mouse cecum microbial communities from Vienna, Austria - Inoculum for glucosamine and mucus D2O microcosms (SPAdes) (version 2) | ecosystem: Host-associated > Mammals > Digestive system >... | reverse complement strand
CTGGGGCTCCCACTGGCAGAGGTTGTAATTTTGGGTATAGTTGGTTGACATTTTGTGTTCCTCCCTTAAAAGCAGTTTCATAAAGGGTGGGAATCCGGCAAAAGTTGTACGTTTGCGTACACCCAACGAAAAAATAAAATGTTACAGTTTCGTGACAGCTCCCAAACGGAATGCAGAGGCGGTCCAAACCGACAGACAGGTTGCAATTCCGGTGCTATTGGTATATAATGCTCGTTGAGATTGTATAGAAAAGGAGTACAGCGTATGACTTTCCTGGAGGAATTGAAAAACCTGGGCGTGGATACGGACGAGGGCCTGGAGCGGGTGATGGGCGACAGCGGCCTGTATGAAACGCTGCTGGATCTGTTTGTGGAGACCCTCCAGGACAACCCGGTCGCGCCGGAGGACTTCGGCGGCGATTTGGAACCGCTGATTAAAACGGTCCATATGCTGAAAGGGGCTGCGGGCAACCTGTCGCTCACCCCTGTGTTCCGCGGGTACAACAGCATTCTGGGCCTTCTGCGGGAAGGAAATCCCGTCCAGGCCCGGAGGGAGTTTGAGGCGCTGCTGCCGGTCCAGACCCAGCTGCTGGCCTGCATCCGGCGGCGCCAGGCCCCCTGACTTTTTTAGGAAGTGAGTGTTGGCAGAATGAAAACAGAGGTGACCCGTCCGGCGGAGCAGATCACGGCCGATACGCTTTTAATCGTAGACGACGACGCAATCAACCGCAAGGTGCTGGGGAAAATTTTTTCCGGCTGCTACCAGGTGGAGGAGGCGCAGGACGGGGCGGCGGGGCTGAAAAAGCTTCTGGACGATCCCGACTCCTACTGCGCCGTGCTGCTGGATGTAATGATGCCGGGGTTGTCGGGGATTGAGGTGCTGCGGGAGCTGAAGGCCCAGAACCTGCTGGATAAAACCCCCGTCTTTTTGATTACGTCCGAGCGGGGGGAGGCCGTGGTCCGGGAGGCGTATCAGCTGGGCGTGATGGATGTGCTGTCCAAGCCGGTGGTGCCTTACGTGGTGCGCCGGCGGGTGCAGTCCGTCATTGAGCTGTTTGAGGCCCGGAAGCATCTGCGCACTGTGGTGGAGCACCAGAGCATCGCCCTGCTGGAGCAGGCGGAAAAAATTATTCAGCTCAACCAGGGGATGATTGAAGCGCTGGCCACGGCAATCGAATTCCGCAATGAGGAATCCGGCGGCCATGTCCAGCGGATCTGCGCCATCACCCGCCTTATGCTCCAGAACACCGAGTTTGGCGCGGGCCTGAGCCCGGACGAAATCGAAAATATCGCCTTGGCCTCCATTATGCATGACGTAGGCAAAATTTCCATCCCCGACGCGGTGCTGACCAAGCCGGGCAAGCTCACGCCCCAGGAATATGAAATTATCAAAAGTCATACCTTCCGGGGCGTGGAAATTCTGGAGCGGGTGCCCCAGCTGCGGGAGAGCGGCATATACTGCTACGCCTGCGACATTGCCCGCCACCACCATGAGCGGTGGGATGGCGGGGGGTATCCGGACGGGCTGGCGGGCAACCAGATCTCCCCCTGGTCCCAGGTGGTCTCCCTGGCGGACGTGTACGACGCGCTGTGCTGCCGGCGGGTGTATAAGCCGCCGATCCCCCGGGAGAAGGCGCTGGAGATGATTCAGACGGGGCAGTGCGGCCAGTTCAATCCCCGTCTGCTGGACAGCTTCCTGGCGGTGGAGGACGAGATTCACCGCCTGTACGAAAATTTGCCTGAACTGCTGACGGGATGACCGCTCCCAAACAGGCAGGCGCGATGAAAACAGGTGGAATTGCTATGTATCATTGCCGGCTACAGTTTTATCTGCTGAATATACCGCGGGAAATAGCCGAAATCCTGAGGGCGGAGCCACCTCTGGAGCGGTTTACCCATGTGTTTACCGAGAGCGCCGGACTGGACCCGGCGCTGGCCGGCCAGGCGGACGTGGTGCTGGCCCATCTGCCGGGGGGAGACGGGCTTTCCGCCCTTGCCCCGACGCTGCGGGAGGATGCACAGCTGATTTTGCTGGGGGGCTGGGAGGGCCTCCCAGCCGCCGCTCTGGAGCTCCCCCAGCTGGCCGGCCTGTGGCCGGCCTCTGTGACAGAGGATATGGTCCGGCTCCAGTTCCGCCAGTGGCAGAAAGGCTGCAAGCGGGACAAGGATTTGTGGCAGGCGGAGCAATTTTTAAACGCCTGCATCAACGGGGCGCCCAACCTGATCTGGTTCAAGGACAAGGACGGCATCCACGAAAAGGTGAACGACAGCTTCTGCCAGGTGGTGGGCAAGACCCACCGGCAGGTGGAGGGGCGCACCCATGCCTATATCTGGGATGTGGAGGAGGACGACCCGGCCTGCATTGAGTCGGAGCGGGAGGTCATGCAGGAGCGGAAAACCTGCGTGTCCAACGAAGTGGTGCAGACCGGCAGCGGCCAGCGGCTGCTGACCACCTATAAATCTCCCGTCTACGACCTGGACGGGATCGTGGCCGGTACGGTGGGGGTTGCCATCGACGTAACCCAGGAGCGGGCCTACGAGCAGGCGATTACCGAGAAAAACCGGACCATGGAGATGCTCTTCTCTACCATGGACTGCGGCGTCATGTGCCATTCCCTGGACGGCAAGCGGGTGATCAGCGTCAACCAGGCGGCCCTGCGGCTGCTGGGCTATTCCTCGCAGGAGGAGCTGCTGGCGGACGGCTTCAATCTGGTGGCCCAGTCGGTGGCGGACGAGGACAAACCCAAGCTGCGGGCCAGCATCACCTCCCTGAAAAAGCCGGAGGACAGCGTCAGCGTGGAGTACCGGGTGCAGCACGCAGACGGCTCGGTTCTCCACATTCTGGGCAACGTGAAGCTGGTGGAGGAGGGCGGCGAGCTGTTTTATCAGCGGTTCCTGCTGGACTTCACCGCCCAGAAGCTGCGGGAGGAGGCCAAGTGGGCCCAGAAGGACTGGGAGATGCAGTACCAGGAGCGGGTCTTTGAAATCTTCTCCACCTTCCTCTCCGATAACGTTGACGACATCTATATGATGCTGGACGAGTGGGGAAAAAAGGCGGAATTTATCAGTCCCAACGTGGAGCGGGTGCTGGGTCTGTCCCGGAGCGCCCTGATGGAAAATCTTCAGATTCTGGACCAGGCCAAGTATTTTACCGGCGGCAGGGTAAGCCGTGAGGACTTGAAAAAGCTGAAGCCTGGAATGTCCCTGGAGCGGATGGAGACGGAGCGGGTCAACCATCAGACCGGCGAGCGCCGGTGGTTCCAGGAGAGCGTGCACTGTGTATCCCTCCAGGGAGTCAAGAAGATTATTGTCTATATCTCCGACCGGACCCAGGAGCGCCAGACCCAGGACACGTTGACGGAGGCCCTGGAGATGGCCCAGGTGGCCAACCGGGCCAAAAGCACCTTCCTGAGCAACGTAAGCCACGACATCCGCACCCCCATGAACGTAATTATGGGCTTCCTCACCCTGCTGGGAGAGGAGGCCGACAACCCCAAGCGCGTCCGGGAGTACGCCCAGAAAATCGCCGCCGCCAGCCAGCACCTGCTGGAGCTGATTAACGACGTGCTGGACATGAACAAAATTGAGAGCGGCAGCGCAGTCCTCAACATTACCGGCCTGCGTCTGGCGGATCTGATTGACGAAGTGAACACCATTATCCGTCCCCAGGCCAGGGAGAAGGGCCAGACCTTTGAAATCCAAACGGACTCCCTCACCTGCGAGTATCTGCTGGGGGATAAGCTGCGGATCAATCAAATCATGATAAACATCCTGTCTAATGCGGTGAAATACACGCCCAGCGGCGGAAAAATCACCATGAAGGTCACCGAGCTGCCCCAGGTGGACAAAAATTACAGCCGCATCCGCTTTGTGGTCCGGGATAACGGCCAGGGCATGAGTGAGGAATACCAGCGGGTGCTCTTCGACCCCTTCACCCGGGAGGAGGTGAACGCGTGGCACCAGATCCAGGGCACCGGCCTTGGTATGGCCATCACCAAAAGCCTGGTGGACCTGATGGGCGGCACCATCCGGGTGGAGAGCCAGATGGGAAAGGGCAGCGTATTCACCGTGGAACTGGAACTGCGGGTCCAGGAGCAGGAGGAGGACCCGGACTTCTGGAAGCGCTATGGGATTGCCCGCATGATTGTGGCGGATGACGATGAGGACATCTGCCGGGACATTGCGAAGAAAATGGCCGGAGGGGGCGTTGTTACCCAGTACGCCACCCGCGGAGAGCAGGCCGTGGAGATGGTCCGCGCCGCCCGGGAGCGGGGAGAGCCCTTCGACCTGATTCTGCTGGACTGGAAAATGCCCGGCCTGAATGGACTGGAGACCGCCCGGCTGATTCAAAAGAGCGCCCCGGAGAAGCCCCCCATCCTGCTGTTCACTGCCTACGACTGGGTGGACGTGGAGCAGGAAGCTATGGAAGCGGGCATTGAGCACTTCCTTGCAAAGCCCTTCTTCATGAGCAGCTTCAAGGAGACCATCCAGCGGATGCTGGGCGGCGAACAAAAGACGGCGCTTTCCGCCGGCGGAGAGGGCATTTTGACGGACCGGCACGTACTCGTTGTGGATGACATCGCCCTCAACCGGACCATTCTGGTGAAAATTCTCACCACCCTGGGGGCGGTCTGTGATGAGGCGGAAAACGGCCAGGCGGCGCTGGAGAAATTTGAGGCTTCGCCCGCCGGAAGATACGACCTGATTCTGATGGACATTCAAATGCCGGTTCTGGACGGCTATGCGGCCACCCGGGCCATCCGTGCCAGCACCCACCCCTCCGCCCGGTCGATCGCCATTGTCGCCATGACCGCCAACGCCTTTGTGGACGATATTCGGGACGCCCTGGACTCCGGCATGGACGGACACATCTCCAAGCCCATCGTGCTGGAACAGCTGAAAGGGACAATCCAGCAGGTTCTGGAACGGAAAAGCCAGGAGAATTGAGCCGTTTTTACACTTGCATTTCCTATCCCCCAGGCGTATAATATAGATACCATAAATTATTTGGAGGTAATTGCAATGTTTCGGAAACGAGTGGTTGCCTTTGTCCTGGCGGCCGCGATTCTGACCGTTCCCGCCTTCGCCCATGGCTGCAAGGGCCGCCGGGTCCAGACCGCAGACACCAGCTGCGGAGTGTGCACGGTGGAGGACTGCGCCATCACTGGCCGTCACACCCACCGCGGGGTCACCTACTGCGGCTATGACCACGCTGACGGCGTATGCGACGGCACCTGCTACGCCCTGTGCGGCGTGGAGGGCTGCGATTTGACCGGCCGCCACACCCACGACGGCGTGACCTACTGCGGCTATGCGCACGCTCACGGCTTCTGCGACGGCACCTGCTACGCTCTGTGCAGCGTGGAGGGCTGCGATTCGACCGGCCGCCACACCCACGACGGCGTGACCTACTGCGGCTATGCGCACGCCCACGGCTTCTGCGACGGCGTCTGTCTGAATGCAGCGCCCGCCCAGACCGGCGAGCCCGCCTCTTACGGCTACGGCCATCACGGCGGACACCATGGAGGCCGCCACCACTGAGCAAAAGCAATAAAAAAACGGGGAGATCTGCAAAAAAGCAGGTCTCCCCGTTTTTTCCCTCAATATTACATCTGCTTATCATCCGTGGCGGGGTTGTCCAGCAGCCGCCCGTCCTCCCCGAAGCGGGAGCCGTGACAGGGGCAGTCCCAGGAACGCTCCTGGGGATTGTAGCGCAGCGCGCAGCCCATATGAGGACACCGGGGGACGGTGGGAGTCAGCAGCCCCAGGGCCGATTCCAGAACATTGGCTGCCAGCTGAGGCCGCAGGACTGTCCGGGTGGGGGAAAATACCGCTGCCCAGGGGTTGTTCCGGCCCAGAATCAGGTCCGTCAGCAGCATCGCCGCCACCATAGCGGAGGTCATCCCCCACTTGTTGAATCCGGACGCCACGTAGAGCCCCGGGGTGTGTCTGGCGTAAGGCCCGATGTAGGGCACGCCGTCCAGCGTCATGCAGTCCTGGGTGGCCCAGCGGGCGGCGGGCGCTGCCTCCGGCCAGTGCCGCCGGGCGAACCGCTCCAGCTCCTGCCAGCCGCCGCCCTGCTTTCCGGTGCGGTGGCTTCCCCCGCCCAGCAGCAAATACTTGTCCCAGCCGCGAAAGGACAGCCCCCCTTCGTCCGCATCCAGGTACATCCCCTCCGCCTCCGGAGCGTTTTCCAGCGCCAGCACATAGGACCGGTGCTGATAGAGTTTGAGAAAGTAACCGCCGTGCTTATTGAGCATGGGGAAGTGGGTGGCAAGGATCATGTTTTCCGCCCGGACGGTCCCGCCGGTGGTCACCGCCCGGCCCGGAGCCAGCTCCAGCACCTTGGTGTGCTCAAAAATACGCAGGCCCGGAGCGATTCCGGCGGCAAACTGCAAAGGGTGGAACTGGGCCTGCCGGGGGAAGCGCACCGCCCCCGCAATGGGCAGGGGCAGGGGCAGCCGGGGCACAAATTCCGCCGACGCCCCCAGCCGCCGCAGCGCCTCCAGTTCCTGGTCCAGCCTGTTCCGGCTGTCCGTAGCGTAGACAAAGGCGTCCCGCTGGATAAATCCGCAGTCCAGCGTCCGGCACAGGGTCCGGTACTCCTCCAGCGCCCTCTGGTTGGCCTCCAGATAGAGGCGGGCGATTTCCAGGCCGAAGGTCCGGACAAGTCTGGCGTAGAGCAGGCCGTGCTGGGACGTGATTTTCGCTGTTGTGTTTTGGGTCACGCCGCCGCAGACCCGGCCCGCTTCCACCAGGGCATAATCCACCCCCTCCTTTTCCAGCCGGTGGGCACACAGCAGGCCCGCCAGTCCCCCGCCGATAATCAGCACGTGGGTGTTTAAATCGCCCTCCATGGATGGGAAGTGGGGAAGGCGGGCGGTTTTTATCCAAATTGAGTCCATCCTAATATCACCTCATTGGGATTAGGATGGACTCAATTTCAATCATTTATGTTTTCCCGTCAGATTTTCATCGCCGTCTCGTAGGCGCCCCAGATCACGCTGCGCAGGTTGCCCACCTTCCGGCAGTCCCCCACCAGATAGGTGTTTTTCCGTTTCTCCGCCGGCAGGGGCTTGGGGAGGTAGCCCGCCGAGGAGATTACGCTGTCGCAGGGGATGGACAGGATCTTGCCGTCCCGGGTCTGGCAGACCACCGCGTCTTTTCGCACTTCCTTCAGACTGGTCTCCAGATAGACCGGCACATTATGCAGGGCGAACCACTCCCGCAGGTAGGAGCTGTTGGCCAGACAAACCCCGTGCTGGGACACCAGGTCGTCCTTCATCTCAATGATAATGGGCTCCTTGCCCAGCAGGGCCAGCTCATAGGCAATTTCGCTGCCTGTCAGGCCGCCGCCCACGACCGCAACCTTCTGGCCTACAGATGCGCCGTTGAGAAACTCGCAGGCCTCCACCATTCGCTCGCGGCCGGGGACATTTTTCAGCACCCGGGGCTCCGATCCGGTGCAGATCACCACCGGCTCGTCCCCAAAGCGCTCCAGGCTGTCCACGGTCTCGTTGAAGTGGACCTGAATCTTCAAAACGTCCATCTGGCGGCGATACCATGCCAGCAGGTCCCGGAGCTTGCCCTTGTAGGACTCGGCGCTGGCCGGGATGAACGTCCCTCCCAGCACATCGGTCTTTTCATAGATCACCGGGACGTGGCCCCGGAGCTTCAGCACCCGGGCGCACTCCATACCGCCGATGCCGCCGCCAATGATGTGCACCAGCTTGGGGGAGCGGGTGGGCTGAATCCTGTGTCTGCTCCACTGCATGGTCTCCGCGTTGACGGCGCAGCGGGCCAGATGCAGGCTGTCCTCCAGCTCCTGGTCGTTGGGCACGCCCTTGTAGTGGCCCATGTTGAAGCAGCCGTTATGGCACAGGATACAGGGGCGGATGTCCGCCTCCCGGTCCTCCATCAGCTTGGTGACCCACTGCTGGTCGGCCAGGAAGGGCCGGGCAAAGCCCGCACCGTCCAGCCGGCCCGCCGCGATGGACTCCGCCGCTGTCCGGGGGTCCAGCCGCCCGGCGCATACCACCGGAATGTCCACATACTGCTTGATGTGCTCCACGTCCTCCAGGTTGCAGTTTTCCGGCATATACACCGGGGGGTGGGCCCAGTACCAGGCGTCGTAGGTGCCGTTGTCGCAGTTGAGCATATCGTAGCCCGCGTCCTGGAGGTACTTGGCCGCCCGCTCAGATTCCTCCATATCCCGGCCCACTTCCTCAAATTCCTCCCCGGGCAGAGCCCCCTGCCGGAAGCCCTTGGTTTTGGACACCACGCTGTACCGCAGGGACACGGGGAAGTCATCACCGCAGGCCCACTTGATGGCCTTGACAATTTCCGCGGCGAAGCGGTAGCGGTTTTCAAAGGAGCCGCCATATTGGTCGGTGCGCTTGTTGACGTATTTCAGGGTGAACTGGTCCAGCAGATAGCCCTCATGGACCGCGTGGACCTCCACGCCGTCCACCCCCGCGTCCCGCAGGAGCTTGGCGGATTTGGCAAAGGCTTCGATATACTCGTGAATTTCGTCCACAGTCATCTCCCGGGAGGGGACCTTGTCCGACCAGCGGTTGGGGGAGGCGCTGGCGCTGGCAGTAATTTTGTCCAGATCCATAAAGGGCTTGGAGGCCGCCCGGAGGGCCGGGTTCACATAGAGCTTTTCCATCAGCTCGCTTACGGCGAAGGAGCGGCCGAAGCCGGCGGTCAGCTGGACGAAGAGCCTGGCTCCCGTCTTGTGGAACTCCGGCATCCATTTCTTCAGGTCCTGGTACATCTTTTTGTTCTTGTGCAGCCACTGGCCGAACATGGGGTTGTACACCGGCTGGCAGCCCGGCAGCACCAGTCCGGCGTTGTTTTTGGCCACCTCCATCAGAAAGCGGGCGCCGGCCTTGTCGAAGTGGTTTTTCTCCATCCAGCCGAACAGGTCCGTGCCCCCCATAGAGGTGAGGACAATGCGGTTTTTGATCTCACAGGTCCCGATTTTCCAGGGGGTGAACAGGGGCTTTAGTCTTGCGTCCATACTCCAATCATCTCCTTGGTCAATAGATGGATTTATTATAGCAAGTTTTTTGACAAACTGCAATAAAAAACCGCCGAAAATTCAAAAATTTGTTGCAACTCGACGATATATATGGTAGACTGAGAAAAATACAGCCAAAGGGGGAGCGCCATTGGAACGAAACGCAGTGATTATCGCCGCCGCCGGCAAGGGGGGCGTGGGCAAGACCTCCGTCTGCGCCGCCATGGTCCGGCTGCTGGCTCAGCGCAGGCCCCAGGCCAGAATTCTGGCCATCGACGCGGACCCGGCGGTAGGCCTGGCCACCGCCCTGGGGGTGGAGGCCAGGTCCACCCTGGACGACATCCGCAAGCGCATTGTGTCCAGCGTGGAGCGGGGGGCCCCCCGGGAGGCGGCGGAGCTGCTGGGCGAGGCCCGGTTTCAGATCTTCGACACCATGGTGGAACAGGAGGGATTCTCCTTTCTGGCCATCGGCCGGCCGGAAAGCGCCGGGTGCTACTGCAAGGTGAACGCCTATCTGAAGGAGGTCATTTCCCTGCTGGCCGGGGATTTTGACTATGTAATCATCGACGGCGAAGCGGGGGTGGAGCAGATCAACCGCCGGGTGATGGAGCAGGTGACCCATCTGCTTCTGGTCACCGACCCCAGCCGGAAGGGGGTGCAGGTGGTCCAGACCATCCAAAAGGTGGCCCGGGAGCTGGTGATGTACCGGTACTGCGGGGCGGTGGTCAACCGGGTCACCGACCCGGCCCTGCTGGCGCTGGTGGACCTGGGGACCATCCCGGTGCTGGCCCGGATTCCCGCCGACCCCCTCCACGGAGCCAATGAGGTGCGGGGAGGGAGTATCTTTGCGCTGCCCGAGGACGCGCCCCTGCTGCAGGGGGCGGCCCGGGCTCTGGAAACTTGGGAGGTGTGACATTTGAAGGATTTGACCCATCTGATTTATTTTGAGAGCCTGCTGGAAAACGCCAACAACCCCCTGATTACCCAGGCCAGACAGGAGGGAAAGCTGGCCGTGGGATACACCTGCTTTCATATGCCCGAGGTGCTGCTGAACGTAGACAACTGCTTTTCCGTGCGCCTGCGGGCCCCCAATACCGGCTCCATGGACATCGCCACCTACTATATGTCCAATTACACCTGTGAATTCTGCCGGGCTTTGCTGGAGCGGGCCTTTGAGGGGGGCTTCAACTTCCTGGACGCCCTGGCAGGGGTGGACGCCTGCGCGGAGATGAACCGGTGTATGGAGAACATTGAGATTCAAAAGCTCATTCCCGGCGAAAAATTTTTCGTCACCCACGCGGACATCCCCTATAAAGTGGAGGATTTCACCATCACTCACTACGTCCGGCAGATTAAAAACCGGGTGCTGGCCAGGCTGGAGGAGGTCTACGGGGTGGATGTGTCCGACGGGGCCATCCGGGAGGCGGTGGAGCGGCACAATCAGGTCTGCCGCATCATTACGGAGATCGGCGACCTGCGCCGCCTGCCCAACCCGCCCATTACGGGCTACGAGTTCCATGTGCTGAACATGGTCACCTACTGCTGTCCCAAATACCTGATTCTGGACAAGCTGCGGGAAACGCTGGCGGAGGTCAAGGCCCGCCAGCCCGACCCCAAGCCCTGGTATCGGGCCCGGGTGGCCCTGGTGGGCAGCGAGGTGGACGATCTGGGGCTGACCAAGCTTATTGAGGACGCGGGGGCTTTTATTGTGGCCGACCGGTTCTGCTTCGGCTCCACCCCCGGCCGGGAGGTGATCGAGCTCAACGACCGGGAGGACGCGCTGACCCAGGTGTGCCGGCACTATCTGGAGGTCTCCGAGTGCCCCCGGTTCATGAGCGGGGAGAAAATTGCCCAGCGCCGGGAGACGGCGGACCGGCTGGCCCGGGAGTACGGCGCGGAGGGCGTTATCTTTGAGCAGATCAAGTTCTGCGACTTCTGGGCCTTCGAGCGGGCCCTTGCCAGCCACATCCAGGCGGAGGAGTACGGCCACCCGGTGCTGTCCATCGACCGGCCCTACAACGCCCGCTCCTCCGGGCAGCTGCGCACCCGGATGCAGGCCTTTGTGGAGTCTTTGGAGATCAAGCGCATCCAGAAGGGAGGAGGGAAAACCCCATGCTGAAAAATAACTGGAAGTGGGCCAAAAAGAACGTCCCCCAGGACCTGAAAATCTGGAAAGAGCTGATTTCCGAGGTGGATTGGCGGGACGTGGGCCAAAATCTGAAGGAGAATCTGCTTGCCGTCAAAGAGCGGGTGACAGATGAGGCCAAAGCCCTGGCGGCCATGTCCATCGCCGAGAAAAAGGACTTCCTCCTCCACGGGGAAAAGCACCTGGGCCGGCTGTACCGGCCGGGAAAGCTGGCCTTCACCCGCCGGGAGTGGAAGGGCCTGGAGGGCACCGCCCGGGACTTTGCGGGCTGGCTGAAAATCTGGGGCGTCATGATGGAAATGGTAATGAAGGACCCGGTCTCCATCGCGGAGGGGCTGTTTGAATACCGGTGGATGAGCTCCTATCTGGCCCTGCCTGCCTTTGCCGACCGGAACAACCTGGGGCTGCGGGGCCCCCACGTAACCATGGCCAACGAGCTGCTGCTGCCCATGTTCCGCTATGGGGCCGACACCATCGCCATTCTTTTGCAGGCGGACGAGCGGCTGGGCTGCAACCCGAAGATCCGGGAAAAGCTGCTGCTGTTTGACGAAATGACCATGAGCCAGATGATGGCCGGGTTCCCGGGGCTGATCGGCATTCCCTATCAGCTGATGCCGGTGTTCATGGTGTCGGAGATCGATCAGCTTGTGTGCATCCCCTACATCGACGCGGTGGAGAGCTTCGGCCTGCCGTCGGACACCTGCCCGGTGCCCACCTCTGAGTGCGGCGCGGCCATTATCGACGCCCTGCCCCACTGCGGCCTGGGCTTTATCTCCACCTCCACCCCCTGCGACGGCTCCGACATGGCCACCTCCTACCAGGACCGCCGGTTCAAAATGCCCACCTATCCCCTTACCCTGCCGGTGCGCTACGACGACGAAGACACCGTGGACTGCGGTGCAGAGGATATGAAGCGGTGCATCCGGTGGGTGGAGGAGCTCACCGGGGAGACCTGGGACTGGGACCACTACTTTGAGGTGATCCGGCGCTTCAACCGGCAGACCCAATTTGAGATGCAGAAGTGGGAGGTAAATCAAACCCCCTATCCCCAGGTGATTGGTCCGTCCTACGAGCTGTTCCGGAAGTGGAGCTACGAGATGGACGGCGGCCTGGACCCCCGCACCGACCGGGCCTATGAAAAGGTGGATAAAATGATGCTCCGGGCCTATGAGAAACGGATGAACCCCTACCGGGCCCCCATCCGCCACCGGGCCATTGTGTGGAGCTGCCCCGCCCACTATTACGCCAACTTCTCCAACTGGCTGCAAAACTGCTGGGGCATCGGGGTGCTGGTGGAGATGGAGGATTTGAACTTCACCAAAATGCTCAACACCGAGGATAAAGAGGAGGCCATCCGGGATTTGACCCGGCTGTATGAGCGGATGGTTATGCGCAAGCACACCAACGGCGGCCACGTCCACGTGCTGGAGGAGCTTTGGAAGCAGGTGGAGGAGTTCAAGGTTGACATCGTGATTATGTATCAGCACGTGTGCTGCAAAACCATGAGCGGTTTACAGGGCCTGTTTGACGAGCAGGCCCGGGAGAAGGGCGTGCATCTGATCTGGGTGGAGCACGATCTGATGGACCCCCGGACCGTGTCCCGGCGGGATATGCGCAGCAAGGTGAATAACTACATGGTGAACGTATTCCAGGAGGAGCCTCTGGACCCGTCTCTGGTGGAGTTCGAGGACGACGTGACCTGGTGATTGGAAAGGAGAGAAGGACGTGAAGTATTTTGGAGGATGCGACGTAGGCTCCACCTACACCAAGGCGGTGATTCTGGATGAGACCGGCAAGCTGGCCGCCCACACCACCATCCGCAGCAAAATCAACTCCCAGGTGTCCGCGCAGATGGCCATGGAGGAGGTGGCGGGCCAGATTCCGGAGCTGAACGGCCCCCAGGGCCTGGCCTATCTGATCGGGACGGGCTATGGCCGCAACAAGGTGCCCTTTGCGGACGAAAACATCTCGGAAATCTCCTGCCACGCTATGGGCGTCCATGTGACCGACCCCTCCGTCAAGGCCATTATTGACATCGGCGGCCAGGACGTGAAGGGCATCAGCATTGATACCGACGGCACCGTGAAAAATTTCGCCATGAATGACAAGTGCGCCGCCGGCACCGGCCGGTTCTTTGAGGCAATGGCCCGCAGCTTTGAGATGTCCTTAACGGACTTCTCCAACCTGTCCCTTTCGGCCAAGAACGTCATTCCCATCACCGCCCAGTGTACGGTGTTCGCCGAGTCGGAGGTCATTACCCTGGTGGGAGAGGGCAAGCCCATGGACGAGATTGCCGCGGGCATCCAGATGGCGGTGGCCAAGCGATGCTTCGTGATGGCCAAAAAGGCCGGGGCCTCCAACTCTATCACCCTGACCGGGGGCTGCGCCAAGAACGCAGGGCTGAAAAAGGCCATTGAGCACGTGTTGAAGCTGAAGGTCATCGACCTGCCCATCGACCCCCAGCTCATGGGGGCCCTGGGGGCGGCGGAGTATGCCAGACAGAAGGGGTGACGTATGAAAAAGCTGCTGAAATTGTTGTTTAAAATTGTCACAATCACCGTTGGCGTGCTGTTTACCATCTATATGCTGAATCTGGATATGAAACTGGTGAGCTTTATTTATACCTGGCTGAATAAGTTCCACGACAAGAAGGATTCCATGCGGGACATTCAGTTCTGATGAAGCTGTACGACAATGTGATTCGCGCCGCCCTGGAGGAGCTGGAGAATTTTGCACCCCAAATCTGGACCTACGACGCAAGCCAGGTCTGGCCGGACGCGGGGGAGAGCCAGCTGGTGCTGGGGCGTGACGCGGCCTATGAGCTGGGGGGGAGCGGCCTCCCGGCGGTCCACTACACCTGTGTCACCCAGGACAAAGGTCTGGTGGGAGAGGACCAGGTGCTGCTGTACGGTCCCGACCTGGGGGAACTCCAGGCAGATGCCCCCTATGCCCGGATCGCTCTGCTGGGGGTGCGCCCCCTGAATGGGGACGACGAAGCGGTGTACCGGGCCCTGCGGGACATGGAATTTGTCCGCTACCACGTGTTTCCCCGGGGTTATATGTTCCGGGTGTCCACGGAAAATTTCCGGGAGCAGGTGCGGGTGAGCAAGCAGGCCCGGCAGGAGGGAATCTCCTTCCGCCGGGTGGGCTTCGACTTCATCCAGAAGTACCGGGAAAACCCCAATATTTTGCAGGTGAAGCTGATTTTCGTCACTCGACCCGATGGCCCCTACCAGGCCTTCCAGTCCCAGGCCAGACAGGCGGCCGGCATCACCCGGACCCTGACCCACATTTTGGACGGCCTGCCCACAGACTGCAGCGCCTGCCAGCTCAAGCCCGTGTGTGACCAGGTGGAGGGGATGCGGGAGCTCCACTTCGGCCAGAAGAAAAAATAAAAAAGCACAGATTCCGTTAAACTGGAATCCGTGCTTCTTTCAGGACTGGGCGCCCTCAACCAAAATTTTATTTTCCATCAGGTCCAGGCGGAGCAGCCGACCCTGATAGACGGTACGCACCCCCAGCAGGTCGGTGAAGGTCAACTCATCCGGAGCGATCTGGACGTTGGCCACGTTGCGGCAGAGCAGGTGCTCCCCTTCGGGGCGCCGTTCGTATACGGCGGACAGGCACATAGTTCATTCTCCCTTCAAAAGACCTGCCGCCTGTGCCAGCTTGTCGTTCCCGCAGGTAAAATCCTCTACCGCGGCATGAAGCAGACTGGCGGCTTCCTCCGGAACGCAGTGCGCCAATTCATGGAGTTCCTGGGCATGGCTGCGGTTGTGGTTTAACATATACTCCAGCAAGGCCAGAGTCTCTTCCGGGGAGGATGCAGGAGAATGGTCGTGGGAATGGATGTGATGGTGCATAACAACTCCTCCTTTATGTTCCTATTGTAACATTTTACAGCCAGTATGTCTACCAAAAGTCTACCAAAAAACAAATGCAACCCCTTGCGGCGCAAGGGGTTGCATTTTTGCGTTCTGGCGGAGGTCTACCAAATGTCTACCAGAGTAACGTTTTGCCCGCAAATCCGTAGGATTTCCGGGCTTTTTGCTGTTTTACAAAACTTTTTCACCCCTGTAAGGGGCGTTATACCGGCCTAGTGGCCCTAAAAGTTCTCCAAAACCTCGAAAAAGGGCGAAAAGCCCAACATTTTAAAAAGGAGGAACTCCAAAATGAGAAACCTGAAGCGCGCTCTCAGCCT
>Ga0209064_1003156_pt1 | contig 15368 bp, 11 predicted proteins | sample Inofromicrocosms_FD_187498 | JGI IMG/M metagenome (GOLD analysis project Ga0209064, IMG submission 187498) | Mouse cecum microbial communities from Vienna, Austria - Inoculum for glucosamine and mucus D2O microcosms (SPAdes) (version 2) | ecosystem: Host-associated > Mammals > Digestive system >... | reverse complement strand
TTGCCCGGCGGGACTGCCTGACCCTGAAGATTGGGGCATATCGTTCTCTGCTGGACCAGGCCAGCAGTATCACTCAGAGAATGTCACTAAACGAGATCAAAATTCTGCGGGCAGTGGATGTAAAGGCCATTCAAAAGCAGGCGGACGCCCTTTCCAAGGAGCTGCGCCAGACCGACAACACCATCCAGCAGGCCAACTGGCAGACAGAGCTGAAATAAGCAAAAGAGCAAGCGGTATTTTTCAGGGCGAATGTTATCTCTTCAGGCTGAGAATGAGTCTGACTTTCATTGAGACGTGCAGGGCAGCGTGGTTTTTCTCACTGTTATGCCCCGACAGCGTACAACGGCAGAAGGCACTGTGTATTTTTATCACCGGACATTGACTGGAAAAGAGGGCGGGAACGGGGAGTTGCTCTTACGAGACAATTATATTTTGGTTGACATTACGTAAATTACGCAGTATTATATAAAAGGGAGGATACCTTGAAACGACGGGATATTATAAAAAAACTTGAGTCGGCCGGTTATCATATGGCACGCGATGATGGAAATCATACAGTATATGAAAGACCCGGCAGCAGACCGGTGCAAGTCCCAAGGCACCGGGAAGTAAATGAAAATACAGCAAAAACGATTTTAAAGATAGCAGGTGTAAAATAGTATTTGTTTTTCTGCCGATAAGGAGGGATTCTATTTATGGCTGAATATGTTTATCCTGCACTATTTCATAAAAATGATGACAACTCTTACACAATAACCTATCCCGATCTTCCGGGCTGCATAAGCGAAGGGAAGTCCCTGGAAAATGCTTTATACATGGCTGAATCTGCACTGACCCAATGGATGGAATATCTTTCCGACAGCAAACAGCCAATTCCCGATTCAACCCCCATGCAGGAAGTAGCGGTTGAATCGGGTGAATTTGTTAATCTCATCCGTACAGATGTTAAGGATAACCGCGCGGTAAGGCGCACGGTGAGTATCCCCAAATGGATGGATGATAAAGTTTCCGACGCGGGGCTGAGTCTGTCACGTGTGCTACAGGATGCTTTAAAGGAAAGACTAGCATAAGCGTGAAGAACTCTTATACGAATCCCTGATTGCAGATAAATAGTCAGGGGTTCGTATTTTTTGCGTTATTTGGATAAACAGATTGACAGAACATATGTTTTAATTGTATAATAAAAGAAAAAAGGAGCTGACCTGATGAACATATACCAAACCTGCCCGGAATATCAAAGCGAAAGCTTCTGCCTGCGGTTGGTAAGGCCGGAGGACGCGGAAGCTCTACTGGACTGCTATTCGGATCGGGATGTGGCCGCCAGGGCAAACGCCGACAACTGCACCAGCGATTTTTACTACACCACATTGGAACAGATGGAGGAATGTATCCACTTTTGGCTTGCGGAGTACCAAAAGGGATATTATGTGCGGTTTGCCATTGTCTCCAAACAGGAGGGCCGGGCCGTCGGGACCATGGAGGCCTTCGGTGGGGAGGCGGGGGTTCTGCGGCTGGATATCGCCTCCCGCTATGAGCAGGAGGCGTATATAGACCAGCTGTTCCGCCTTGCGGTCCTGGAGCTGATACGGGATTTTGAGGCGGAAAGCCTGTATGTAAAGACCTCGAATACCCTGGAGCGGGTTCCACTGCTGGAGAAATATGGCTTTACCCCCTCCGGGACCTTCCGCTCTGGGATGGGGTATTATGAGCGCGCCAGGGCGAAATACTTTGACCGGTCAAAGGGTCTGGCCTACTGCGGGCTGGCCTGCTGCGTGTGCAGTGAAAACGTGAGCTGCGCAGGCTGCCGGAACGACGGCTGCAAGGAAAAGGACGGGTGCAAAAGCCGTTCCTGCTGTAAGGGAAGCGGAAAAGAGGGCTGCTGGGAGTGCGGGGAATATCCCTGCGGCTACCCCATGTTGGAAAAGCCCCGTGTGCGGGCCTTTGGGGAATACATCAAGGCCTATGGAGAAGAGGCCCTCGTCTCCGCCCTGGAGCGAAGGGAGAAGGACGGGGTTTTGTACCATTATCCGGGCAAACTGATTGGAGACTATGACCTGTTCCAAACCCAGGAGGAGCTGTTCCGGTTTTTGCGGCGGGATGCGTCAGTCTGACGCCGATGCCTCATAGATGGGCCGTATATCACCGCGGCCCCTCCAGATGGTCAGCCAGCAGACCGCCAGGGTAAATCCCGCCGCCAATGTAACGCAGAGCCGGTAGTCCAAAACCTCCCCTAGTGCGCCCAGAATGACACTGAATAAGCTGCTTGCTGCCATGATGCAGATGCTCTCAAAGGCGTTTACGCGGGCCCGCAGATGCTCCGGGAGATACCGCTGCACGGCGGCCTGACGCATGGACGCGCTGTTGATTCCCAAAAAACCGGCGCAGGCGCGGTTGACCAGCATCAGCGGATAGGGCAGCCACAGCAGGCATATGTCCATTGTTTCGTAGAATTGGTATACCCCAAAGGCGAAGCCGTATTTCCGTTTCGGGGGTATTTTCACCCGGTACTGCACCGCGCCCCCCAGGCTGCGCCCCAGGAATTCCGCCACGGAAAACAGGGAATACATGGCTGCGGTAAAGCCTGGCGCGGTGCGGAAAAAGGCGATCAACAGCGGAGAATAGCCGCTGGCGACGCCGTTTGTCACCGCCATATAGCCGTAGATGTTCCGCAGGCCCCGCTCCCGCTTCAGGTAGTCCGCCGCCTCGCAGATATCCCTCCACCACAGCCGGGGAGAGAACCCTTTTCCGTCCAGGCGGGGCTGCTCCTGAATCTGTATCCTGTTCTCCACCAGGGAGGCGAGTATGGAGAACGCCGCCTGCAAAAGCAGCATCCAGGCCACCCCGAAGCGTTCAAACAGGAGGGCGGCCAGCGGCGTTGCCGCCACCTTCATCACCGGGTAGAGCATGGATGAAACGGCGTACCCCTTTTCCTCCATGCCCTCCGGGATTAGCTTTGGATAGAAGCTGTTGTAGGCCAGCTCGTCAAACGCGCCAAGGGAGGACAGCAGAAGGGAGAACCCAAGATAGCCGGTATAGGAAAATTTTCCAAGCATCAGGTAGATACCGGCCAATCCGTACAGGATGCCGTTCACCGCGTCCCCGCCCACCAGGAAGGGCTTCCTGGGCAGACGGTCCATCAGCGGCGCGGCAAACAGCGGGATGACAAAATGGGGCACCAGCTGTATGGCCAGGATAAACGCCGAAGCCAGGGTGCTGCCCGTTTCGTCAAATACCAGGAAGGAGAGGGCAAAGCCCCCTGTAATTCCCCCGATCGCCCCCAGGGCGGAGGCGGATGTGACCAGTGTAAAGTTTTTTGTCCAAAGCGTTTTTTTCATTCTGTTTCACCTCCATTTCATTCTATCATGGGGTTTAACAGGAAACAAGCCGGATATTTTGAGAAAATATTCACCAAAATATCTGGTTTAATCTAATTTAAATGGAGTTTTATAGGAAAACCCTGTACCAGCTCGTAGGCGGCGCGGTACTGCCGGTTTGCGGTGTACCATTCCAGAACCCATGGCAGATGGAAGGAGGCGTATCCGATGGGCAGCTCCCGGCGGCACCTGTCAAAGACGTGCAGCAGCCGTTCCCCGTATTGATGATGCTGGAGATAATCCTCATGCTCCAGACGGAACCGTACCAGACCGCACATCTGCTGTACCAGAGGCGTCTCCGGGAATTCCGACTCCATCCCCGCTGTCCTGTCAAGGGCGGCAAGGGCTTCCTCCCGCCGCCCCAGCTTTTCGCAGCAGATGGCCAGCTTGTGCAGCGCCAATATATTTGGCCTCTCTGCCTGGGAAAAATAGGAATATGCCTTGTCGTACAGTCCAGCCTCCAGCCAGGTGGAGGCCCTGTTGTACCGGATATCCCGCAGCTCGCCCTCTGCCCCCAGCGCCCGCGCCAGCCGTTCCGCCACCCGGTATTGGATATCCATATTTTCAATGTCAATCCGGTTGCAGTACCAGTTTCCCATATATATTTTAGCAGAGAGCATAATCCGCACAGCCCCATCCCCGGCGGCCATATCGTATGCGCGGCGCAGATAGTCCAGGGCCCCGATGTCATTCCCACCCTCATATTCCCCAATCCCCGCCGTCAGGCTGATGTACGCGCAGGGGTAAAGGCGCATCGCCTCCTCATGCCTGCCCTCCAGTAGCCGCTGAAGGGCCAGCTGGCGCTGGTCAAAAAAGGGCTCCAGCTCCCTGTCCGCGGGCCGGCGGGGGTAGGCCAGCAGGCCGCGGAGCAGCGCCCCGTCCAGGGCAAAGGGACTGTTGGAAATGCGCTCCTCCTGGGCGGAGAATTCCTCCCGCAATGGGTCCAGTGCCTTTTGGTCCCCGGAGAACAGCGCCTCATAGCAGCGTTCAACCAGGGACTGGGCGGCCGCCATTGTTTCCGGATCGTCATACCAGGGCAGCTTCAGGCGGGCAAACAGCATCTGAAGGATTTCCGGGGAAACAGCCGTCTTCCCCTGCTCGATTTTTGACAGGTAGGATACCGCACAGATTCCCCTGCACAGCCCCTCCTGGCTCCAGCTCCGCCGGAGACGCTCCCGGCGGATGACCGCCCCCGGAAACAGAAGCCTCATATACCTCCCTCTCCCCTCTCAAACGTTATTGTGTAAAGGCCCGCTCATACGATTCCTGGATTAAAGTTTTTTGTGATACTTTTTCTTTCAAGAAAAAGTATCACATGCTGTCCACCGAGAGAACCCCTCCGATTTCCATCAGACTTTCCAGGTACTGCTCCCGGTTGAGCCCGCGGGGAATGCGGACAGTGGTTGTAATGATAAAGGAGCTTGTACTGGTCCCCGCCTTGTCAACCTCAAACAAATCCACAATACATCCGTCCACCTTCAGCCTGCGCATAAGCTCCATAGAGGTCCGGCCTTCCGCCGCCTCTACCCGGAGAACCATGTATTTGGAATGCTTATAAACTTTTCCTTCCACCGTCGGGAGGACATGCAGCACTACCAAAAGGATCAGGGTGGCCAGAATGGCCCCGTCCACAAACCCGATGCCCACCGCCAGCCCGATACAGGCGCAGACCCAGATTCCCGCTGCCGAGGTCAGCCCCTTCACCTGATGCTGAGACACAATGATGGAACCGGCTCCCAGAAATCCCACGCCGCTCACCACCTGTGAGGCCATCCTGGCCACATCGGTGGCGCCGTGGTAGCGCATCTCCATATACTGCCCGGTCATGACCACCATAGCCGCCCCCAGGCAGACCGCCGCGTCGGTTCTGGCGCCGCCGCCCCTTCGTTTGGCCCCGCGGTCAATGCCAATCACCGCCCCCAGTACCACGGCGGCGATCATTCTGATAATAATATTGAGCCCTGTCCACTCTGACAGATCTGCGAAAAACATAGTTGTGTCCCCTCCCCTTAAAGTCCGTTCAGAACCGAGCGCGCAAAAACGGTACAACCGGATTTTTCATTTCCTATCATATCTCAAAAGCATAAAAAAAGCAACCTTTACAGCCGCCAGGCGGTATGGGACAGGCAAAATATTCTAAAAAACAGGGGCTGTGAATGACATCCTTCACAGCCCCTGTTCAGCGGTTATCCTTGTTCCGGCATCTTCCGGTTATGACAGCAGCATTCGGTCGTTGGCAAGCTCGCTGCCGCTGACCTGGGCGAACTTCTCCAGCAGCGCCTCTACGGTCAGCTTTTTCTTTTCTTCTCCGCTGATGTCCAGAATGATATGTCCGTTGTTCATCATCACCAGCCGGTTTCCGTGGGCGATGGCGTCCTTCATGTTGTGGGTTACCATCATCGTTGTCAGATGATTTTCATTGACAATCTTCTCCGACAGCTCCAGCACCTTTGCCGCCGTCTGGGGATCCAGGGCCGCGGTGTGTTCGTCCAGCAGCAGAATCCGCGGCTTTTGCAGCGTGGCCATCAGCAGGGTCAGCGCCTGCCGCTGCCCGCCAGAGAGCAGCCCCACCTTGTGGGTCAGGCGGTCCTCCAGCCCCAGGCCCAGGGTCTTCAAAAGCTCCCGGTACCGCTCCCGTTCCTTGTTGGTGACCCCCCAGCGCAGGGTCCGCCTTTCGCCCCGCCGCAGGGCAAGGGCCAGATTGCCTTCAATATCCATGTTGGCGGCAGTGCCCATCATGGGGTCCTGGAACACCCGACCAATCAGCTTGGCCCGCTTGAATTCCGGCAGACGGGTCACGTCCTGTCCGTCTATCTGTATCGACCCCTGGTCAATGGGGAACATCCCCGCCAGGCAGTTGAGCATGGTAGATTTTCCGGCGCCGTTTCCGCCGATGACCTGAACAAAGTCCCCCTCCTGGAGGTGGATATCCAGCCCGGTGAGGGCCTTTTTTTCGTTGATGGTCCCGGCGTTAAAGGTTTTATAAACCTGGTTCATGTCCAGCATCATATCAGTTTCCTCCCTCTGCTTTCTTGCTCCCCGGATGGAAGAACCCCGCAACGGCGGGCTTAATCATGGGCATGGACAGGCAGATTGCCACCGTCACGGCGGTGAACAGCTTCAGGTCATTGGCGTCCATACCGGCCTTGAGCACCAGGGCGATAATGATACGGTAAATGATTGCGCCCAGGCTAACCGAGACCAGCGTCCGCTTAAAGGTGCGGGTGCCGAACAGCACCTCGCCGATAATCAGGGAGGCCAGGCCGATGACAATGGAGCCGGTGCCCATCTGCACATCCGCGAAGGACTGGTACTGGGCAATCAGCGCCCCGGACAGGGCAACCATCCCGTTGGAAATCACCAGCCCCAGGATAATCATGTTGGAGGTATTGATGCCCTGGGCGCGGGCCATGTTCTGGTTGTTGCCGGTGGCCCGGATGGCGGAGCCTAGCTCCGTCCCAAAGAACCAGTAGATGATTACCGCCACAGCCACCACAATGATAACCCCTACAATCAGGCTTGGAATCGAGCCGGAGAGGCCCAGCTCCTGGAGGGGACTATAGACGTTTTTGACCCGCAGCAGGGGGATGTTGGATTTACCCATGACCCGCAGGTTGATGGAATACAGCGCAATCATCGTCAGGATGCCGGAGAGAAGGGCGGGAATCTTTAATTTGGTGTGGAGCAGGCCGGTACACAGCCCGCCCAGCAGACCGGCAATCAGGGCGAAAAGGGTGGCCAGCCAGGGGTTCATGCACCCGCTGATGAATCGGGCGGCAACCGCTCCCCCCAGGGCAATGGTTCCCTCCACCGTCAGGTCCGCCACGTCCAGGACGCGGTAGGTGATGTACACGCCTAACGCCATGACCGCCCACAGCAGCCCCAGGGCGATGGCGCCTAAAATAATGTCAAGCATAGGATGTGCTCTCCCTCTCGTTTTATTTTTTATAACAAAAGAATGCAAAAGGCTGTCCTGTCAAAAAACAGGACAGCTTACTTGCAAAACAATCCGTTTTAGCGTACTTATTCGCCGGCGTTGGGGGTGATGACATACTGCTTCAGGTCGTCGGGGATGGTGAGGCCGATGGCCTGTGCTGTGTCGCCGTTGATGCAGAAGTCATAGTCGGTGGAGGACTCAACGGGCATTTGGGTGATATCCGCGCCCTCCTCCAGAATCCGCAGGGCCATAAGCCCCGCCTGATGGCCGATGTTGTAGTAGTTAATGCCTAGGGTTGCCAGGCCGCCGCCCTCAACCATGCCGGATTCGCCGCAGATAACGGGAATCTTGCTTCCAATGGCGATGTCGCTCACAATGGGCATAGAGGAGGCGAACACGTTGTCGGTGGGGAGATAAATGGCATCGCACTCGGTGACGATGGAGGTTGTGGCCTGCTGTACGTCGTTGGTGCTGGCCACGGTGCGCTCTACGTACTGGATGCCCTTGGTGTCCAGCAGTGCCTTGGCGATGTCCACCTGGAGGCGGGAGTTGTCCTCACTGGAGTTGTACAGGAAGCCGACGGTCTTGACCTCCGGGTAAAGCTGGAACATCAGGTCAAACTGGGCCTCAATGGGGTTCATGTCGTTGGTGCCGGAGACGTTTGTGTTCGGCTTGTCGTTGGATTCCACAAGACCGGCCTCCGCAAAATCGGTGACGGCGGTGGCGATGATGGGGATGTCCTTGGTTTTGCCCGCTATTGCCTGGGCGGCGGGGGTGGCGATGGCCAGAACCAGATCGACCTTGTCGCCGACAAACTTGTCCGCAATGGTGGAGAGGTTGTTGGTGTCGCCCTGTCCGTTCTGATAGACGATGGCAATATTTTCGCCGTCCTTATAACCCTTTTCCTCCAGCGCGGCCACAAAGCCCTCATGGGCAGCGTTCAGGGCCGGATGGTCCATCAGCTGGATGATGCCGATCTGTTTCTTTTCCCCGGACGACGCCGCGGAGCCGGAGGAAGAGGGAGCCGCGCTGCTGGGATTGGAATCACAGGCCGCAAAGGAAAGCGTCATGGCCGCTGCCAGAACGCCTGCGGCGATTTTACGGAATTTGCTCATTAGGGAAGACCTCCAATGTACATTTAAAATCAGGTATCGCTTTACTGATAAAAAGCTTTAAAGGGACAACGCGTCAATACCTAGGTACTATTATAAGGACTTCTTCCCGATTGTCAATAGTTTTTTCTGGAAGAAGGCGATAAAAAGCCGCGGCGCGGTACAGCCCCCTGCACCGCGCCGCTTCTGTACAATACCGTTTTCCGCCTCTATTCCCTGGTTCTGAGGCGGAATTTTGCCACCAGGTTTTTCAGCACGCCGGCCTGCCCGGAAAGCTCCTCACTGGCAGAGGCGCTCTTTTCCGCCGTGGACAGGTTGGACTGCACCACCTGGGAAATCTGCCCGATTCCGTTGATGACCTCCTCTGCGGCCTCCGCCTGTTTGCCGGAATACTCCGCAATCTGTACAATCAGGTTGTTTACCTCTTTCTCCCGGTCCACCACAGCCAGCATGGAGGCGGCAGTGGCCTCCGCCACTGTGGTCCCCTCTTCCACCGCCTCTGCCGTCTGGGCGATCAGGTCGGTGGTACTCTTGGCCGCCTCGGCAGACCTGCTGGCAAGGCTGCGCACCTCGTCCGCCACCACGGCGAAGCCCTTTCCGGCGGTGCCCGCCCTGGCGGCCTCTACCGCCGCGTTGAGGGCCAGAATGTTGGTCTGGAAGGCAATGTCCTCAATGGTCTTGATAATGGTGTGTATCTCCTTGGATTTGTCGCTGATCTTCTCAATGGCAACGGACATCTGCTGCATCTTTTCGTTGCAGCCCAGGATGCTGTTGCCCACAGCGCCGGATATCTCCTTGGCCTTCTGCGCCCCCATGGCGGTCTTCTGGATTCCGTCGGAAACCTCGTTGATCCGGTCGGACAGCATATTTACCGCGTCGGTCTGCTGGGAGGAGCCAAGAGACAGGTTCTGTGCCCCCTCCGCCACATATTTGGCCCCGTCGGCCATATCCTTGGCGGCCGCGTCGATCTGGCCGATGGTGCTGTTGAGGAACTTGGCAATCTGCTCCATGGATGCCTTGATTTTGGAGAACTCGCCGGTGTACTCATGGGAGAGGGAAACGGAAAGATCCCCCTGGGAGATTTCCTGGAGCTTCTGAGAAATCTCGTCGATATAGTCGATATATTCCCGCAGGCGGACCACCGTCCGGCCGAAGTTTCCGGCAAGCTCCCCCAGCTCGTCGTTGGAGCTGTAGGAAATGGTCTGGTCCAGCTCGCCGTCGGCAATTTTGGCGGCAACTCTGCTCAGCTCCGCCACCGGCCTGCCGATGATTCTCCGCACCAGAAGGATGGTGAGCAGCACCGCCACAAGCACCGCCATAACGGAAACCGACGCCATGATTCCGGTCAGTGTCTGCAAGGAGGACAAAACCTCCCCCTTGGACACATAGGCCACCGCAATCCAGTCACTGCTGGGTATGGCGGCTGTCTGTATGTACATACCGCCGTCCTCATAAAGGGACAGCCCCAGCGCGCCGCTTTTTATCCTCTGGGCGGCGTAGGCATACATGTCCCCGCTGAACTCCCCCAGCGTCCGCCCGGTCATCGCTGGATCCCGGTGGCCGATGATGGTATCGGTCCGGGTGTCCACCAGAAAGATGCCCCCGGTTTCCTGAATTTGAATATTGCTTACAATCTGGGAAATGGAATCCAGGTACACGTCCGCCGCCGCCACGCCACGAATTTCCCCCGCCGCGTCCCGCAGCACTCCGGAAGCGCCCACCACGTAGGAGCGGCTGTCCTCATCAAAGTATACGTCGCCCAGAATAAAGTCCTCCGACTTGATTCCGTCTTTATACCACGATTTTTCGGAGGCCACAAAGTCCGGCCCCGGCACAAAACTGGCATGGTACAGGGACCCGTCGGTCAGCGCCACATAAAGCCCCGCGGGATACGCGCTGTTTTGACCAACCGTGTGCTGGATGTATTCCTTCATTTCAGGCACGTCCATATTCCTGTACTGGACGGTATCCCGCTGCATTTCCAGCATGGTCAGCGTCCGGTTCATCCAGGCGGCAGTCTCCTGGACGGCTTTGCCGGTGGTTTCCTGAAGAAGGTGCTGGCTCTGGCTCAACAGGACCCCGGATATCCGGAAGTAAACGGTTGACAGGAGTGCCGCCACCATCACCACAATGGTAACCACAATGGCCCCCACCAATTTTTGGGTAATTCCCCGCTTATACGCTGTCGGTATTGCCGCAGTTCCAGCCGCTGTCTTCTCTTCTGTTTTCATACTCATGGCTCCTCAAATTTGTTTTCAACGCCAATATCCACACTCTCTCCATTGGCGGCGTATGTTTGACAAAAACTTCCGTCTGTCAATAACGGACGATTCATGTCATGGAAGAATACACCCCTATTATACTAGATAAAATTGGAAAATGCAATTATCCAAACGCGCATGTCATGAAACTCAAATTTGTAATTGATGTTCAAAACTTAAAGACCTGCATTCCTTTTAGAACCAATTTATATGTGAAAAATGCCTATAAAATTGTGTTGACAAATTATATTTTTGTGATAGTATATAATGGGGGAGTAAGTTGGATTTTTTTGCACGCCGGTACAGGCAGAAATATGTGCGCGTGTGCGCGTCCCTGCTCCCTGAAAATAAACGCGGCCAGCGCCGGCGGCAATTTTTCACCGGCCCAGCTGTCAAAAACGGAGGGATCATCAATGCGGAAAACCCTTTTCGCCATCTGGAAGCAAAACTGGTTTGTTTGTTCCCTTGCGCTGCTCGCCGCCCTCGCCGTCGGCCTTATGACGCCGCTGACCGTGCGGTGTGAGGAGCGGTTGATCAACGGCATTACCCAAATACTGGGCGGCGGAACGCCTGTCTCTGCGATTATTTTTCCTCTTTTGCAGCTTACCGGCATTTATATCTGTATTTACATACTGCCCTCCCTTGCTTCGCTTTTATATGAGAAAATACGGATGGCCTCGGACCTCTCTTTCCGCCAAGGGCTGATGGATAAAATGCAGACCATCTCCTATCAATGCGCCGAAAGCAGGGAGGTTATGGAACTGTATTCCCGCGTTCACAAGGGACTGGACAGCTCCCTGCAAAGGCTGGTCCCAAATGTCTGCGACCTCATCGCGTCCCTCATCGGTGTGGCGGGCTTTTTCGCGGTTATCTGCTCTGTCTCCCTGGCAAGCGCGGGGGTGTTCCTGGCGCTGTTTGTGGTAATGCTGGTCTTTGCTGATTATTCGGCCAAAAGCTTCTTTCGCCTGGATAAGCAGTTTACCGATACGGAGCGCAGGGTAGTCTACTTGGACTCCGTTGAAAATACCAGACCCTTTGCTCATGAGAAAAAGCTGTTCGGCTTTACGGATTACATCAACGAAAAGCGCTCCGGCTTTTTGATGGGCCAGAGGAACGCCCAGCGCCGGTACGACTATAAATTCGGCCTGACCTTCAGCCTGATTGACACCGCCGGCTACATCTGCACCATCCTGCTGATGCTCACCATGCTGGGCTATATTCTGGATGGGCGGATTACCCCCGGACTCTTTATTGCCGCCTCCCACGCGGCGGTCAACCTGAACCTGACCACCCAGAACCGGATACGCGCCATCATCAACGAGCTGATGCGTCAAAAGCGGTTCTGGAAGGAGTACGAGTCCTTCCTGGCCCTGCCTGACCAGGACCGGACCGAATTCACGGCCCCGGCCCCCGGCGGTTCAGGCTCTGCGGCCTTTGAGAGCCTGGAGTTTTGCGATGTGTCCTTCCAATATCCCAACGGCCCCAAGGTGCTGGATCATATCAGCTTCAAAATGGAAAACGGAAAGCATTATGCCCTGGTAGGGGAAAACGGCGCGGGAAAGAGCACCATTATCAAGCTGCTGCTGCGGCTGTATGAAGTAAACGAAGGGGATATCCTGCTCAACGGCAGGAGCATCCGGCAGTATTCCCAGGGGGAGCTGTACCGCATCTATGCCGCGGTGTTTCAGGACTTTTCCAGGTACTATGTCTCCTTCCGGGACAACATTACCTTCGGCAGGCCCCCTGAGGAGGCCCGCATGGGGCAGGTCCTTCAGGACGCCAATTTAAGCGAAAAAACGGACCGCCTTCCCGACGGCATGGACACCATGCTGGGGGAGATTTATCAGAATGGGGTGAACCTGTCCGGCGGCGAGTGGCAGCGGATTGCCTTTGCCCGCGCCCTTTATCAGGATTCGCCGGTTATTCTGCTGGACGAACCCACCTCCGCCCTGGACCCCATCGCGGAAAATGCCATCTACGAGCAGTTCGGGCGGATTGCCCAGGGAAAGACGACCCTGTTCATCACCCATCGCCTGGCCTCCACCAGACTGGCGGACGAGATTTTTGTCCTAAGCGGCGGGAAAATAGCGGAAAGCGGTTCCCATGCCGCCCTGATGGACCAGCACGGGCTCTATGAAAAAATGTTTGACAGCCAGAAAAAATGGTATGCGGAGGAGGGGGCCATATGAGCACGGAAGTTAAAAAGGAGCGCAGCACCTGGGGTATCTTTTTTACGACATACCGGACCTTTATCCAAAAGAAGCCGGGGCCGTATTTTCTCATGGCCCTTCTCTCCCTGCTCCCCGCCCTGGTCAGCCCCGTCAAGGTGTACCTGGAGCGGATTATCTTCGACTGCTCCGACCACATCCTGGTGACGGCGGGAATCGACGCGGCGATTTACCGGGTGTTCTTCCTCTCCATCGCCGTACAGCTGCTGTATGTGGCGGTGTACCCCCTGTTCCGGGCCCACGTCAACTACTTTGGCAGCGAGTTTGAGACGGTGCTGCAAAACGAGATGAACCGCAAAACCGCCAAAATCCCCCTGAAAGCCTATGAGAGCAGCCAGCTGTACAAGGACATAGAGCTTGCCTCCAGCGCCTCCCGTGAGCTGCGGTTTTCCACCATGATGTTTTCCTCGGAAATACTGCTGTACCTGTTCCAGTTTGCCGCTGTTTCCTCGGTGCTTTTCACCTTCCACCCCCTGCTGGTAACACTGTCCTTTCTGGCCCTTGCGCCGGATATCTTCGCCGAATTCCTCAAATCCAAGCGGAAATACTTGGCGGAGGACCGAACCCAGCCCATCCTGCGGCGGAAAAAGTATTACGAGGACATCCTCACCACCCTCCAAAACATCAAGGAGGTTCGGGTCCACCAGAACCGGGACTTTTTCTACGCCCTGTGGAACCGGGAACGGGAGGCCTACAACCGGGAAAACTGGGCGCTGCAAAAGAAAAACGCCCTCCTGGATCTCCTCAACCAATCGGTAAACATCCTCACCGTTGTCCTCACCTACGCTGTGGCGGCGGCGCTGGCCCTGCGGGGGGATATCTCCATTGGTATGCTGGGCGCATCCATCGGGGCGGTGGCTTCCCTGAAGTCCAATTTCGGCAGGGTATGCAGCCTGGCCATGTTCAGCTTCCAGTGCAGCCTGAAGGGAAAGCACTACTACAAGGTGCTGGATTATGAGGAGCGGGGCGGACAGGCAAAGCAGGGGCTTTCCGCCAAGGGGGGAATCCGCTTGGATCGGGTTCACTTCTCCTATGTCCCAGAGGTGGAGGCCCTCAAAGGCGTTTCCCTTGATATCCGCCCCGGCGAGCACATTGCGGTTGTGGGGGAAAACGGCTCCGGCAAAACCACTATGGTCAAGCTCCTCTTGGGGCTATACCAGCCCGACGCGGGGGAGATATGGTACGGAAGGGATTCCATCAGCCGGGTTCGGGAGGCGGACATCTACCAGGGCAATTCCGCCGTTTTCCAGGATTTTTGCCGGTACGCCCTGACGCTGGAGGAAAACGTGGCCATGGGGGACACCCAGGGCCCGGCGGATACGGCGCGTATCAGGGAGCTGCTGGACGCTGTCTCCTTCCGGTTTGGGGAAAACACCCTGGAAACCCCTTTGGGCAGGGAGTTTGGGGGCGCGGAGCTCTCCGGCGGCAACTGGAAGAAGCTGGCCATTGCCCGTGGCCTGTACAAAGCCCACGACATGATTGCCTTTGACGAGCCCACCGCCTCCCTGGACCCCTTAGTGGAGGAGCAGATTATCCGCAGCATGATGGAGCTGGACAAGGGGAGCATCAAGATTTTTGTCACCCACCGCCTGAGCACCACCCGGCTTTCCGACCGAATCATCGTGATGGATAAGGGGAACATCGTCGGGTGCGGGACCCACGAGCAGCTTATCGGGGTAAACCCCATTTATACGGAGCTTTGGAATTCGCAGGCGAAATGGTATTCCCGCTGACAGTTTGTATTTTGGGCCCGGCTGCCGGTTGGAGGCAGGCGGGCCCTTATTTTGCTAGCTTTGGCGCCGTCTTCCGGTCCGCTCAGGATGTTTCCGCGGCATAAATGTCGCCTCATCTTTCGCTGGTCCAAAAAGCTCGGATGGCTTCTTTTTTCTTGGAAAGACGCTTGACCCCTGTCTTTTTGATTTTTTCTCTAAAACACTGGATATTTCTGTTTTTTTTGGTACAATAAAGGGGACGCCCGTTTATTACTCCGCGGGCCGGGAAGGAGCGCTTTTTATGTTCAAAGCTTCAGGCAGCTTCCGCCGTGTGGCCGCCATCCACGATATATCCGGCTTCGGCCGCTGTTCCCTCACCGTCATCATTCCTACCCTCTCCGCCATGGGGGTGCAGGTCTGCCCCGTCCCCACCGCAGTCCTCTCCACCCATACAGGGGGCCTGGGCGACGTGGCCATGCGGGACCTGACCGATTACATACTCCCCGCCCTCAGCCACTATAAAACCCTCGGCCTGACCTTTGACGCCGTCTATACCGGCTTTCTGGGCAGCCAAACCCAGATTGGCCACTGCCTGGAATACTTCCGGGCCTTCCCCGATTCCCTCAAGGTGGTGGACCCGGTGATGGGGGACCACGGCAAGGCCTACCGCACCTGCGGAAAGGAGCTCCAGGCCGGGATGACCCAGCTGGTCTCCGCCGCGGATATCATCACCCCCAACCTCAC
>Ga0209064_1003147_pt1 | contig 15417 bp, 13 predicted proteins | sample Inofromicrocosms_FD_187498 | JGI IMG/M metagenome (GOLD analysis project Ga0209064, IMG submission 187498) | Mouse cecum microbial communities from Vienna, Austria - Inoculum for glucosamine and mucus D2O microcosms (SPAdes) (version 2) | ecosystem: Host-associated > Mammals > Digestive system >... | reverse complement strand
ATGAGGTATCCCCACGCGGATATGTATCCCTACCGCCTGTGGTGCTATCCACAGGGGTTCCTCCTTTGGGGTTTTGTCCGTTTGTGGGAGGACACCAAGGAGCAGAAATACCTGGACTATGTGCTGGATTACGCCCAGAGAAGCATTGACGAAGAGGGGAACGCCCACCGCTTCAGGGGAAACAGCATGGACGACATCATGGCGGGTTCCATCCTTGTTTGGGCATACCTCCATACCGGAGATGCCAAGCTGAAACGGGCCTGCCGGCAGATTCGGGCTGCCTTTGACGATTATCCCCGCATCAAAGAGGGCGGCTTCTGGCATGGGCGCGGCAAACCCCAGATGTGGGTGGACGGCGTGTTTATGGGCCAGATGTTCATGACCAAATACGCGGCCTTTATGGCGGACGAGGAGGACAAAGTCCACTGCTTTGACGAGGCTTACCGCCAGCTGACCGTGATTTACGACCTCTGCCGGAAGGGAAATACCGGCCTTCTGCTCCACGCCTACTGTGAAGACAGGGCAGCGGACTGGGCCGACCAAGAAACCGGCCTTTCCCCGGAGGTCTGGAGCGAGGGTCTGGGCTGGTATGCCCTGATTCTGGCCCAGACGCTGGAGCTGTTCCCCAAGGAGCACACCGGCCGTCCCCGTCTGGAGCTGCAATACCGCCAGCTGATGGAAAGCCTGCTGGAGCATCAGGACAAGGACTCCGGCCTGTGGTACCAGGTGGTGGACAAGGGAGACCGCCTGGACAACTGGTGCGACACCTCCGGGAGCGCCATGTTCCAGTATGCCATGCTGCGGGGCGTACAGCTGGGGCTTCTGCCCGCTGAACCCTACCGTGCCGCCGCCCGAAAGGCCTATGAGGGATTGTGCTCCAAGGTAATCCCCGCCCAGGATGGTGGCGTGGACATTATTGATGCCTGCGACGGTCTGTGCGTGCAGAAAAGCTATGACGTTTATGTCAATTACAAAAAGACGGTCAACGCCAAGGAAGCGGTTGCCGCCGTGCTTTGGGCGGCGGAGCTGACAGAATTTGAGGAGGAGCAGCAGTGACAAGAGAAAAGATACGCGTAACGGTCTGAAACGAATTCCACGACGACAAGAAGTGGAAAATCATTACTGATTTTTATTCGGGAGGGGTCCACGCCTACCTGGGAAAAATCCTACAGGAGCAGAATCCGGACTTTGAAGTGACGGTCCAAACCCTGGACGACACCGATCAGGGGCTTGCCGACGAGCTGCTCGACCGCACCGACGTACTGATATGGTACAGCCATGTGCGGGACCATCTGGTGGAGGACCGCCATATTCAGAAAATCCTCGACCGGGTCATTCATGAGGGGATGGGCGTTATTTTCCTCCATTCCGGCGTCTTTTCCAAGCTGGCCCGGAACCTGATAGGGCCCAGGGGAAAAGGGGCTTACCGGGAGATTGAGGAATTGGAACGGGTTTTTGTCATTGACCGCAGCCACCCCATCGCCGACGGACTGCCGGAATACTTCGAGTTCCCGGCCAGTGAGATGTACAGCGAACCCAGCGATATCCCCACCCCCGACCAGCTGATTTTTATCAGCTGGTACGCAGGTGGCAATGTGGGGCGCAGTGGCTACACCTACCGGCGGGGCGCGGGAAAGATTTTCTGCTTTACTCCCGGCCATTGCTGGTATGATGTGATGCGCTATCCGGAGTTCCACCAGGTGACGGCCAACGGCGTGCGCTGGGCCAAGCCTGTGCAGAAGCCCGCGGTACAGTCCTGTGGACGGATAGAGGCATTGGTTCCCCAGCGCACCGAGCAGATAAAAATAGAAAGCTAGGAGGACAGCAGGGGAACCCTTTCAGAATAAACTTTACGGGAGGATTGGCTGATATGGCAAAACGATACATTCAGGTAGGAACCGGAGGCTTTGGCCGCTACTGGTGCAAGGGGATTTATCCCAAAATCGCGGATATCGCGGAACCTGTGGCGGCGGTTGACATAAACCCCGATGTCCACCAAAACGCCGTGGAGTATTTAAAGCTCTCTCCGGAGGCGTGCTACACGGACGTCAACGAGGCCATGGACCGCCACCCTGCCGATTTTGCGGTGGTGGTAGTTCCGCCCCAATTTCATGAGGAAATCATTGACGCGGCAATTGCCCATGGACTGGATATTGTATGTGAAAAGCCCTTGGCGGATACCATGGAGGGCTGCGTCCGCATCTATCACAAGGTAAAGGTAGCTGGGCGGAAGCTGGCAGTTACCATGAGCCACCGCTTCGAGGTTGAAAAACAAACCGTGGAGCAGATGGTGCAAAGCGGGGACTATGGAAAGCTGAATTACCTGATCAGCCGCCTGACCATGAAGCGAAGCGACGTACCCGACAGGATAATGCAGCAGCCGGCTTCCCTGCTGATACACGGACTGGTGCATAATCTGGATACTGCCAGGGGGATTTGCAGCTGCAACGCAAAGACCGTCTTTGCCGACTGCTGGAATTTTACAGCGGATGACGGCTCCTCCGGCGGTGCAGGCATGGTCCAGGCGATAATGGAAAACGGCGTCCGCGTGCAGTTTGAGGAATCCTTTGGCAACGCCACCACCCTAAACAAGTGGAGCGACGAATATCTCCGGGCGGAATGCGCCGATGGCACCATTGTCGCAGACAACAGAAGAGTGACCCTGCAAAACCACAGAGGATATCCTTTCCCGACGGCGGCGGACATTCCCCTTTGCAGCAGTCCCTATTGGGACCATGCCCTGATTGTGCGCCAGTTTATGGAATGGCTGGACGGCGGAAAGGCCCCGGTTACGCAGCTGGAGGACAACATGCAGTGCTGTGCCTTTCTGTTTGCCGCTGTGGAAAGCGTAAACACCGGAAAGGCGGTGGATGTCCAGGAATTTTTAAAGAGATATATGTGATACTTCATATGATACAAAGAATGGGATTCAATTGAAATCTGTTGAAAGTCCTGGAAATGTTAGAGGTATATAAAGGCCTGCCTGCTTAATCGGATAAGTAAAATAAGTGTATTCCTTAAAACTACGGATCAGAAATGGTTCGTAGTTTTTTTTAAGGAAAATGAAATATGCAGGAGAAAATGATAGGAAAGAAGAAATCAAGACCATATCCAATGCTCCAGAAATGGAAACAGAAATCCAGAGTCACAGGGTAACCTTGTGCTTCGTATGTCCAAATCCATATTTTGTTTTTTCTTGACAAATATGTTTAAGGCGCAATATAATGATAGAAAGCCTTAAAACTGTAAACAAAGCCGCCGGACATCCCCTTTCTTTTAGGAGGGTACCATGTATAAGCTAATTCTTGTAGACGATGAGCCCTGGGCGCTTTCCAGATTATCTAAAATTATCGACTGGCGCCAATGGGGTATGGAAGTTGTTAATACCTGTTCCAGCGGCGAAGAGGCGCTGGAGTATATTATGGAGAGGCAGCCGGATGCTGTGTTCACCGATGTGCGCATGGAGCGCATGACCGGCATCGATTTAATGCGCCGGACAAAGGAGCGCTATCCGGAGATTGAGTTTGTCATCGTCAGCGCCTACAGCGACTTTGAAGCGGCCCGGGAAGCAATTATCCATGACGCCTGCCACTATCTGCTCAAGCCCCTGGACCGGGACGAGGTGCGGGATGCAGTACAGCGGCTTCTGACCAAACTGAAAGCGCGCAGGTCCTCCCGGCCGTTCATTGACCTTGGGCGTACCAACGATTCGGAAACCAGACGTCTGTTGGAAAAGGTGCGGCTATATGAGAACTGTTATGCCGCCGTTTCCAAAAAGTCGGAAATTCCGGCAAAAAAACAGCCCGGCTGGATATGCCAGCCGGTGGAGATTGCCGGAATCCCCTTTTCGGCGCTGATTTCTCTGGAGGACAGGATTGCCGCACTGTCTGTGGAGCCCTTTTCCTCTCCTCCTTCCGACATGGGGATCAGCATGGTTCACGAGGATTTTACCGCAATTGACAGAATGATTCACGAGGCCCAGGTCTCTCTGTCCTGCGCGGCCCGCTTCGCCGGTCATCCCATTGTTTCAGCCGCGCAGTATTACCTGGGAGGCAATTTGGCGGCGCAATTCACCATAAAGGAACTGGCAGCGCAGTATTATATTTCAGAATCCTATTTTGGAGAGCTGTTTAAGCGCTTTGTTGGGATCAGCGTCAACCAGTATGTAAAAAATCTGCGCTTGAACAAGGCGATGGAGCTGTTGTCCGGCACAAATGCCAATGTGAAGGAGATCGCCGGAGCCTGCGGCTACCAGGACTACGGATACTTTGGAAAGGTGTTCAAAAGAAGCTGTGGACTTACACCGGAGCAGTATCGAAAGCAGGCCCGGAAAGGCTGATTTCCGGCAGCGCGTCCGCCGGGATGGAAATGACAACGCTGGTATAGCGATGGAGCTTCGCCTCTATGCGGATAGAGGCCCTGCCGCCGTACAAAAGCCGCAGCCGGTGGGCAATGTTTATCAGTCCAATGCGCGTGCGGCTTTCATCGGGACAAACCATTTCCCCGTTGAGCTCCCACAGGCGTTCTGCGCTGATCCCCTGACCGTTATCTGTAACTTTAATCAAAATATATCCGTCCTCCAACCGGCCCTGTATCGACAAGCGGCCGGTTTTCTTTTTGTCCTTGAACCCGTGCTTAAAGGCGTTTTCAGCTAGGGGCTGGAGAATCATGGAGGGGATGACGCGCTGGGCAATGTCCGGGTCGATGCAGGTGGAAAGCCGAAAGCGTCCGGGCCAGCGGAGGGACATAACCGAAAAGAAATAGGGGTTTAACTCGCCGGTTATTTCATCCGGAAGATAAAAAAATTTGAAATAAAACGGATTTTTCAGGGAGATATCTGAAAGCAGTCCATATTGCTCCAGTGCGCTGTTGAGCATTTCAAGCAGGTTGCGGTCACTGGGGTTTGTGTACAGGTGGCGCGGCGTTCGGGTGAACAGAAATACGCTGTGGATGTTGTCTCCCCTCTCTGTGATACGCTCCACAGCGTCAGAGGCCCTGTCTATGGCCCCGATGCACTCTACGGGGTCCGGAGTAAACAGATAGGTCTGCACATCGTCGGTAAAGGCAATCTCCTTTGCTAGCTCCCCCATGCCGCGGAGATTATTTTGCAGCTGGGTTTCCATCTGGGCGGACAGGGAAGCAAAGGAATCATAGACGTCTTTTTTGATAGAAAGCCAGTCTCTGTAATATGTGGCGGAGATGCGTCGTTATAACGGCATTTCTTGTTATCTTCGCCCTCTCCATATTTTCTCTCCCGACATCAGCCAAGAAAAATTTGAGCGCTTTATGGATATGGTGGATTATTCCACAACGGAGGAAGGCCAGCTGCTCATCAACGCGGGCTTTGAAGGGGTAGACTGGGAGCGGGGAGCCAATAACGAGATTGTCCCTCTCAACGATACCCCAATGAAGGAGAAGTATCCCTCCCAGGATCCGCTTTTCTGCAACATGTATATGATGGCGGACAACTACAGCATGGTGAACCCCACCATTCCGCAGCAGTTCAGAGACAGCATCTGGAACGACTATAAAACGAAGGTGTCCCTGAGCAGCGGCGACAGCATTCTGAGAAACGACTGGCAGGAGTACTTCTTCGACTCCCCTTCCAAGCAAAAGGTGAACTTTAATTATGCCAACGAATACGCGCAGCTGGTCGTCAAGGACGGCGACCTGGAGCAGAACTGGAGGGAATGGGTGGAGAGCAAAATGCCCCTGATTCAGCCGGTGCTGGACGAGTTAAACAGCATGAAGTAGAGGAGGTGCAGGTCCGCTTCCCTGAAGCCAGTAAACAGGCAGGCATCTTTCTCTTGCTTTTGGGGAGCGGACATACATTTTCTATTGGAGAAGAAGCCCAGCAACGCTTACAGGCACTGGGCCTTGACACTCTGGAGAAGATGCGCGCCGTACCGGGACTTCAGCTGCACCGTATGCTGTTCCCGGACAATGAGATGAATTCCGGCGTATTCAACATCTGCTGCGACGGCTATGTGCTGCCGAAACCCCTGGGCCGCTGTATTCTGGACGGGGATTATCAGGATATTGATTACATGCTGGGTTCCACCCACAACGAGGGCGGAAAGGGACCCGCGCCGGGTGTCACCCTGAAAAATTTCCGTGAGCGGTCCGCAATGCTTGAGCCTGTGCTGGGCCTCATCTATGGGGAGCTTGCCGGCCCGCAAACCGATGGGGAGGCCGCTGAACGGATCACTGATTTTGGCAGATACAGAAACCTGGCCTCCCAGCACGGATGGGCAATCTGCCAGCAGAAGAACAAACGCAGAGATATGTACCTATATTATTTTGCGCGGCAGCTGCCCGGCGATGAACTGGGGGCTTTCCATTCCAGCGAGCTTTGGTATATCTTTGGCACACTGGGGCGCTGCTGGAGGCCAATGGGCACGGCTGACAAAGAACTGTCCAAGATGATGGTTTCCTATTGGAGCAACTTTGCCAAAACCGGCAATCCAAACGGCGACGGCCTGCCGGAATGGACGCCATTTTCGGAAACCCATAAGAAAACAATGGTGCTGGACCAAAAGGTACAGATGCAGTGCCTGGAAGACGATACTCTTTTGTTCCGTTTGGAACAAGAGCTGTTGGCAATGAGAAGGAGCTGAATTTGTTAAATCTATAAACGAACTCCGCTGCACCTACAAAAGCGTCTGATATAGTAAGCTGCCCATAAAATTGGTGAATTTTGTAAAATCTTAAGGGGAAACTAACTGAGAAAAAGCAGCCGTCTTTACTAAAGCCCGGAAACCGCATATTTGCGGGCTCCGGGCTTTTTTCAAGGGGCCATTACTTGTCCTTTTTATTTCAATCATGTGGACGTTAAGGTGGTTGTAGGTCATCTCAACGCCATTCTTTTCAAAGGCTGCGCTGATGTTCTCCAGCAGGTCAAATTTTACGTTCCAGAAATTTCCGTTCTCGACCCATACCCTCACGGTGTACTCAATGCAGCTCTCCTTGTAATCGGTCAGGCGGATAAAGGGCGTGGGCTCGGTCAAAATCCCGTCGGTCCTTTCCACCGCCTGGAGCAAAGCGTCCTTGACGGCTGAGACCGGGGACTCATAGGCGGCAGTGACCACCACATCCACGCGGCGTTCCTTTTCCGCGCTGTAGTTGACAATCTTTCCGCTGGAAATATCGCTGTTGGGGACAAAAATTTCCTTGTTGTCCGGGGTAGTCAGAGTGGTGTAGATAAGGCCGATGGAGGCGACGGAACCGCTGATTCCTCCGACCTCCACAAAATGCCCCACCTCAAAGGGCTTTGTCACCAGCAGGGTGACACCGCTGGCCAGATTGGACAGGGAACCCTGGATAGCCAAGGAAAAGGCCAGACCGGCAAGGCTGAACACCGCCAGCAGGGAGGTGACAGGGATTCCCAGGCTGTCCGCCACAATCAGCACAGCGATGAAGTAGTAAATCACCTTTGCCATTGACCGGATAAAGCCCTTCAGCGTGGCGCTGACCCGAAGCTTTTGCAGCATCCGATCTGTCACCCTCAGCATCAGCTTTACGACTACCAAACAGAGAACTGCCAGAAGAAGAACGGTGAATATTCTGCCCAGGGTGAGGGCGCCAATCTGAAAGGAAAAGAGATTTTGAAAGAATTGAACGATCCCATTAGAACCCGTCATAAAGAATACCCCTTTCGGTGAGTGAAATATCCGTCAATGGAGCGGAAAATCCGCGGTTCATCGACAGTCACCAATCATTATAATGGATTTTTAGGAAAATGTAAATAAAATTGGAATTATATTTGGAAATATCAGTTTTAGCAGAAACTTTTTCGCCTTTTTCTGTCAAATGGTCCTGTTTTGTGCTATAATACCTTCTATACTGCTGATTGACCGCCGCAAAACAGCGGAACAGTGAATTTCAACCGAGAGGATGTTATATCATGAAATTTTCCAAGCGCATGGACCGCTTTGGAACGGGGATCTTTTCCCAGCTCTCCCAGATGAGAAGGGAGCAGGAGGCCGCTGGACGCCGCGTCGTTGACCTTAGCGTCGGGTCGCCGAATATTCCGCCTGCGCCCCATGTCCGCCAGGCCCTCATCGACGCCGCCGCCGTGGGCGAAAACTATCTCTATGCCCTTAGCGATACCAGGGAGCTCCAGCAGGCCGCCGCCCAGTGGTATCAGCGCCGGTACGGCGTGACCATCGACCCAGACCACGAGGTGGTCTCCCTTTTGGGCTCCCAGGATGGTCTGGCCCACATTTCCCTGTGTGTGGCGGACGAGGGGGATATCGTGATGATGCCCGACCCCTGTTACCCCATCTTCGGGGACGGCCCGCTGATTGCCGGGGCCAAACAGTATTTTATGCCCATGCGCAAAGAGAAAAACTTCCTGATTGATTTTTCGGAGATACCGGATGATGTGGCGGACAGGGCAAAGCTGATGATTGTCTCCTATCCCAACAATCCCACAACCGCCCTCGCTCCCGCCAGCTTTTATGAGGAGCTGATCGCCTTTGCCAAAAAGCACGATATCCTGGTCCTCCACGACAACGCCTATAGCGAGCTGGTGTTTGACGGAGCTACCTGCGGCAGCTTCCTGGCCTATCCGGGAGCCAAGGAGGTGGGAGTGGAGTTTAATTCTCTATCTAAAACCTATGGACTGGCTGGGGCCAGAATCGGCTTCTGTTTGGGGAATCGTGAGGTGGTGGAAAAGCTTTCCACGCTGAAATCCAATATGGATTACGGCATGTTCCTTCCCGTCCAGAAGGCCGCTGTTGCCGCCATTACCGGCGACCAGTCCAGCGTGGCGCAGACCAGACAGGCCTATCAGGACAGAAGGGACGCCCTCTGTGACGGACTGACAGAGATAGGCTGGAACGTTCCCCGGTGTAAATCCACCATGTTTGTGTGGGCGGAAATCCCCAAAAGCTTTTCCGATTCCGTAACCTTTACCAAGGCGCTGCTGGAAAAATCCGGCGTTCTGGTGACGCCGGGGAGCGCCTTTGGTCCTTCTGGAGAAGGCCATGTGAGGATGGCGCTGGTTCAGGACCGGGAGGAAATCCTTTGGGCGATTGGGAGCATAAAGGACAGCGGTATTCTCAGGGGGTAAAATACATATGGGGAAGGAAGACATTCTGAGGCTGCTGGAGGAGAGGCAAATTCCCTATAAGATAGCCGAACACGAAGCCATCTACACCATGGCGGAAAGCGATGCCCTTCACCTGCCTGACGGGGACGCGGTCGCCAAAAATCTCTTTATCCGCGACGATAAAAAGAAGCGCTATTTCCTGTTGACCCTAAGGGAAAATAAACGGCTTGATTTAAAGGCGCTTCAGGCAAAGTTGGGAACCAGAAGGCTTTCCTTTGCGTCGGAAGAGGACCTGGGGAGGATTCTTGGGCTTGTCAAAGGCTCGGTAACGCCGCTGGGCGCGCTGAATGACGTGGAATGTCTGGTGGAATGTTTCATTGACTTGGACTATCGGGACCGATTGATTGGGGTCCATCCGAATACCAATACCGCCACCCTTTGGATACAGGCGAACGACCTGTTTGGGCTGATTCGGCGGCATGGGAATCAGGTGGAGTGGCTGGATGCCAATTTTTAGAATGACGCGGGGCTGTGTTCGGGAGAACACAGCCCTGTTGCTTCAGTGCTATACTTTTTTATCGCGGTCAAAAAAGGGTAATGACTGACATGATATAGTCAATCATCTCCTCCGGGGTCTCCTTCTCGCCAGTATTAATCCATTTTTTTGTAATGTTGTGAATCAGCCCTATTTTCCCGACTGCCAAATATTTATCCCTAATCGTCCCGCTTAGAAGGGCGGACTCCTTCTGCTGCATTTTGCTGTCCATCCGGGTGAAGATTACCGACATATTTTCACAAAGGATGTATACTTCCGCTATCCCGATGGGAACGAAAATGTCCTGTCCGACATCTCCTTCAAGGCGAACAAAGGAGATACGGTCGCTTTTATCGGCGCTACCGGCTGCGGCAAGTCCTCGGTGGTCAACCTTGTCTCTCGATTTTACGACGTAACCGGTGGCGAGGTGCTCGTGGATGGGCACAATGTCCGGGAATACCGTAAAAATGAGCTGGCAAAGAAGATTGGCTATGTCTCTCAAAGGGCGGTTATGTTCAGTGGAGATATCCGTTCCAATGTGAACTTTGGCGATAACGGAGCCGACGACAATACGATAGAAAGGGCCATTGAAATCGCGCAGAGCAGTTCCTTTGTAGACAAAGAAAAGGGAGGAATTGACGGGGCCGTGGCGCAGAACGGAGCGAACTTCTCCGGGGGCCAGAAGCAGCGCCTCTCCATCGCCCGCGCCATTGCCCGCGGAGCGGAAATCTACATTTTTGACGATACCTTTTCCGCCCTTGATTATAAGACGGACAAACAGCTCAGGCAGGCGCTGAAAACTGAAATGAAGGACGCAACCTGTCTGATTGTCGCCCAGCGCATTGGCACGATCATGGATGCCGACCTGATCCTTGTCCTGGAAAACGGCAGAGTGACCGGCCAGGGAACACATAAGGAGCTGTTAGCGACCTGCGCAGCGTATCAGGAGATCGCCCGCAGCCAGTTGAGTGAGGAGGAATTACAATGAGCAGACCAGGTCCTGGCATGGGAGGTCCAAAAACGGTTGCCTCCGGAGGAGCGAAAAATTTCAAAAAGGCGATAGGAGCCCTTGTCTCCTACTGCCGTAAATATGCTGTTTTGATCGCTGTGGCCCTTGTTTTTGCCGCCGTCAGCGCAGTGTTCTCGGTGATTGGCCCAGATTACATTTCACAGCTGACCGAGACCATTACCAACGGTGTCTCCCCCATGGGAATCAATATCGACATGCAGAGGATTACCGGCATTGCCATGACGCTTATCGCGATTTACGCTGTCAGTATGCTGCTGGGCTACCTACAGTCGCTGATTATGACGCACGTTTCCTGCAATGTCGGCAAAAAAATGCGCAGCGACATCACCGGGAAAATCAACCGCATCCCGCTGAAATATTTTGACAGCCACAACTACGGCGATACCCTTTCCCGCATCACAAACGATGTGGATACCATCAGCCAGTCGCTGAATATGAGCGTGGGGACCCTCGTGCCCTCCGCGGCAACCCTTGTGGGCTGCGTGGTGATGATGTTCGTGACAGAGTGGCGCATGGCCTTTACGGCAATTTTTTCCTCCCTGATCGGCTTGATGGCCATGGCGCTCATTATGGGCAGGTCGCAGCGGCACTTTGTGGCCCGGCAAAACAGCCTTGCCGAGGTGAACAGCCACGTGGAGGAATATTATGCGGGACAGAATATCGTTCGCGCCTATAATTCAGAAGAAAAGGGTCTGGAGGCTTTCCGGGCGGCAAACGAGCGGCTGCGCAGGCATACTTTCCAGGCGGAGTTTCTCTCCGGCCTTATGATGCCAATCATGTCCTTTGTGGGGAATTTCGGCTATGTGGCGGTCTGCATCGTGGGTGCGGCGCTGGCTTTCAACGGAACGATCAAATTCTCTGTAGTCGTCGCTTTTATGATTTATATCCGCCTGTTCACCTCGCCGCTGGGTCAGATCGGTCAGGGGCTCTCTAGCATCCAGTCGGCCGCTGCCGCCAGCGAACGCGTGACCGAGTTCCTGGAGGAGGAAGAGCTTTCCGATGAGAACGGCAAAACGGCGCAGCTCAAGGACGTGAAGGGAGATGTTGTCTTCGACCACATCAGCTTTGGATATTCTCCTGATAAGCTTATCATCCATGACTTTTCGGCAGCGGTCAAGGCGGGCCAAAAAGTCGCTATCGTCGGCCCCACCGGCGCAGGCAAGACCACCATTGTAAATCTGCTCATGCGCTTTTACGAGCTGAACAGGGGCGGCATCTTTGTAGATGGGACCTCTCTCGCGGACATCACCCGCGAAAATGTCCACAATATTTTCGGCATGGTGCTTCAGGACACCTGGCTTTTTGAGGGGACGATCCGGGACAATCTGACCTACGGGAAAAATGTTTCCGACCAAAAGCTGATGGATATCTGCAATGAATGCGGGCTGCGGCATTTTATCGGCACCTTGCCCAGCGGCCTGGATACGGTTCTGAATGATACTGTTTCCATATCCGCCGGACAGAAGCAGCTCCTCACCATTGCGCGCGCCATGGTGGAGGACGCGCCGATTCTGATTCTGGACGAGGCGACCTCCTCTGTCGATACCCGCACCGAGCTCAAGATACAAAAGGCCATGGATGCCCTCACCCAGGGGAGGACTAGCTTTGTAATCGCCCATCGGCTCTCCACCATTCGCGACGCGGACAGGATCATCTATATGCAGGACGGCGACATCAAGGAAACCGGTACTCACGATGAACTGATGGCGAAAAAGGGAAAGTATGCTGAGTTGTATAACAGCCAGTTTACAGTTGCCTCGTAAACGCTGAAGCCGTCGTTTTTTGACATGCTTCAGGGCTGTGTTCCGAGTGAACACAGCCCTGATTTTTTAGAATTCCAGAATCATATCATACCAGACAGCCCCGCCGTGAACCGACCGGGACACCCCCATATTCCGATATCCAAACCTTTCATAATAAGGAATCAGATGATTCTTGCAGGTGAGAATCAGCCCCTTTCTTCCGGCACTGCGGGCGGCGGATATCAACGCCTCCATCAGTGCGGTAGCCACCCCATTCCGGCGGCACTCCGGAATCACGTCCAATCCAAAAATAGATTGATATTCCCCTTCGGGGCAGTGAAGGGAAGCATCCTCAAACATTTCGTCACAAATGGTCTTCTCATTGGTGACACAGCCATTGATAAAGCCGATGATTCGCCCTCCCTCCGGTCTGTCCTCCTCCGCTGTCAGGAAGCTTTCTGGAAATGTCTCCGCCCGCTCCTGGAGTACTTCGGCGGGAGCGGCTTCCTCCAGTGGAAAACACATCGCCTCCACCTTCGCGATTGCCTCCAGCTCATGGATATCGTCTTTTCGGACCGGACGTATATGATAGCAAAACATTTTACAAAACCACCTCCGTCAGTATGTGATCCTTCTGCCCTCTATGTAATATCTCTTATCCTGGGCATGTCCCATGGAGAAGGTTTTCCGCGGGAGAGAGCCGTCCAAAATGACCGTTGGGAACAGCTCCTCCTTTCCCATAGGGGGCAGTAGGAAAGCGATGCTGTTGGGTTTCTGCCCCAGGGAGACTGCTACATCGTCGCCATGGATGTAGTCCACCGTTCCGGTATTTTCCGTCAAATATTGGTCGAGAAAATTCTGAAGCGTCCCCACCGCAAGCTGGGAGGTGGGCCTGGTCAGCAGAAGGGGCCGAGTGCCGTCGGAGGTGACGGCGGTGACGGTCTGGTCCCCTTGACTGCCGTTTGCTCTCCGCGCCCCGCAGGCTTTCTCCATGGCTTTCAGCAGCTTTTCCGGCTCGGTTCCGGTTACTGCCCGGTGGATAGGCTCAAATTGAAGGGAATCGTCATGGAGGTTCACCACCTCCGCCAGGGCGTACCGGGCGGGATGAGTCTTCCATTCCTCCTCCGGAAGGCGCTGCTTTAACGCCTCAAAGCAGGCCTTGGCAGTGGCAAGGGAATGGTTTCCGTCTCCTGCGGCATACAGGAGGGGAGGCGTTCCCATGGGAAGACCGTACCGCCTGGAAAAAGCCTCCGGCTGGGCAAGCTTTTCCAGCGCCTCCTGAACGGCGAGGGCGTCCCTGCCCTGGACGCGGTATCCTGCAATATTTCCGCCCCCCTGCATCAGCGGGAAGCGATAGAGCAGCGGAAGCTTGTCCTTCCTGACGGACAGCGGCTCAATGACCGTCCGCTGGAGGTCGTCGATGAGCATCATAATATGGGGGAATTCCAGCACAGCGTGCTCCCGCACCCTGACACGGGGGGGAATCCGCTCCAGGACAGTCCCCTCTGTTGCCCGGATGCGGGAGCTGCTGCCGGGATGATAGTCGTATTCTTCTAGGTCCAGCATGCCCAGCAAACCTTTTCGCATTGTCCCATCGGACAGAATGCGTTCTATATAGATATAGCTTTTGGGGCAGGCCTGAAAAAGACCCTGCTGTAAGTATTCGTTCATGGACCGCTGAATTTCTGAAATTTTCCGGTTGACCTGGGATTTCTCCAGGTTCAGATAGATTTCCGGCAGAATCATTCGAAGCGCGGAGGGGGAATCCCCCACCAGCTCTTCCACCTTATTCCAGTAATCGGGCTGGGAGGTATACTGGTCACAGGCAACCACCGCCCATTTAGTCAGGTCAATGCCCCGTTCTGCTGAGGGGAGCAGGATATCTGCTGGGTAGAATGCGGTATCCTTCATTTTTTTCATCCTTCCATGATGTACTTTTCAAAGTATAACACACTTCCCCCTGGCGGAAAAGTCCTTTTTTCGTTTGAAGGGTTCCTTGATTCCGTAAAATCTCAAACGGCGTACAGGGGAAGCCCTCTGCCGTATCAAAAGCTTCCTCCGCTGTGCTTAAGCTTTTCATATTTCTCCCGCGTCGCCATGCCGCCGCGGATATGACGTTCCTGTTTGTTCTGTTCCAATACCTGCTTTACCTGCTGATATAGGGCATTGTTCTGTTTTTTTAAACGTTCGGATACATCTTTATGTAAGGTTATCGCTAATTAGAACGGTATTATCCAGCCCCAGATCGCCTAAAAGGCGCAGGTAGATGTCAACATTCCCCTCTTTATCCACCTCGATCTTCTGTATCATACGCTTGAGCTGGGTGTTGGTCATCTGGTGGACATCGGTGATGTCCTCGATCTCCCTGAAGGTGCCGGTCAGGACGCTCTCCAACTGTTCCCCGCGGGTCAGATTGTAGGAGATCATCTTCAGCTCGTTTTCCAGTCGTTCGATCTCCCCCCGCATCCCGCCGATCTTGGCGTTCAGCTCGTCCCGGGAGATCAGGTCGTCGGCGTACATGTCCATGTACTTCTGCCGGGTCTTTTGCAGCTTCAAAAGCCGGGCGGTCAGCTCCTTCTCATAGTCCAGGTTCTCGTCCTTGGCCTTGTAGACCTTCTGGAACTGGCCCACCACATAGCTGATGACCGATTTCTTCGCTTTCAGCAGTCCGGCGAAGTATTCTTGCAAGACCTCGATCAGCTCCTCCTCATCCACCGTCACGGCGTTGGGACAGCTATCGGCTCCCCGCCCGTTGTGACCGGAGCAGACCCAGCGGACATAGGTGTTCTTATAGGTGCGGACGGTGCGCCGGAACGACCAGCCGCACTCCTTACACTTGATGAGGGTGGAGAACAGATGCTTGCTGCTGTGCCGCTCTCGGGTGATCTTAAAGGCACTGTGCCGGGAGTGCAGAACCTCCTGGGCCTGTTGGAAGGTTCCATCGTCAATGATGCGCAGTTCGGGCTTGTCCACCACGATCCAGTCAGTTTCGTCCCTGTCCGCCCGCTGTCCGGTGAGGAAGTCCGTGACCTCCTGCTTGCCGTTGATGATCTTCCCG
>Ga0209064_1003146_pt1 | contig 15419 bp, 17 predicted proteins | sample Inofromicrocosms_FD_187498 | JGI IMG/M metagenome (GOLD analysis project Ga0209064, IMG submission 187498) | Mouse cecum microbial communities from Vienna, Austria - Inoculum for glucosamine and mucus D2O microcosms (SPAdes) (version 2) | ecosystem: Host-associated > Mammals > Digestive system >... | reverse complement strand
GGGCCTCCTTAAAAGGTTACATTACTTACTATTATACTATGCTTACTAGGAATTCATGTAAATTTGCTTCAATCTATAAAAGGACTTAATAAAGTTTTCCGGGCACTTTCTGAAAACCATGAGTCATGTTGCATCAGTAATTGATTTACTTCCTGGTAACTGCTTAAGTCAAGCTTTCCTTTAATCAATCCAGCAATTTGGAGCTGCCGAGCAAATTGAACATCTGCCGACTGGAGAACATTTCGAAAGATCGGCTGCTCATCTGGATCCCACCGTTTATTAAGAAGACCGATTGCTCGCTCATATTCCTTGCTATGGGTAAGTACCTTTTGCATGGCCTGTGGATTTAAAATTGTCGTCATCAATTATCCCCTCATTTCTAATACTCTTCCCGGTGGCTCTTTAACTGATAATTGATTAGCCTTTGTCATCATTAGCCAATAAACATTTTGATAATGATAATTATTGATTCTTTCCTCTCCCCACCCATCAGTAATAATTATAATTATACGATTACGTTTAGTGAGGTGGTGCTGATGGAGATAGTCAAAAATACACTGAAAACTTGTACCCCCGCCACCGGTTCGTCTAAAATCAATTTTTTTACCATCATGTAGTTTTTGCTTGGCAGTCACCTGGGCATCAAACGAGTAAACGCTAGCTGTCAGTTTTGTTTTCTTAAGCATCTTTTCAAGCGTCGTTAGTGTTTGACTGATTTCTTGGTCGGTAACTGATCCAGAATTATCAACAAAAATGTCAACAGCCGGATTCAATCTCGTAACTTTGCCAGGCAAATCCATTCTTAGTGGCTGTCGACGATTAAAGCGAGCATGCGACTCAACTTGTCCTCGTGCAAGTAATCCAAACTGCCGCCTAAGAATCTGCCGCCAATCAACTATTCTGGTTTGGTGAGTTTTTTGCAGCTGTGATTTTATGTTACCCGGTAATAACCCACGATCTCGTTGCGGGGTTTGCTTCCAAGAACGATTCAAAATCTGCTTAATATTCGCTAAGCGTACGACTTGATTGCTGACCTGCTGACTTGCCTTAGATTCCTGCCAGCCGTTATGAGTATCGGCTATTTTAACCTTATCTGCTGTTACATTTTTCTTTTGTTTGCTGCCATTCAATTTAAGGCCGGGCTGATGTAGTTTTTCTTGTTGTTCAGCAGGTAGCTGTTCTAATATATTGAGATAATCCTGCGAATCTAATTTTGGCATTAGTTTTTGACGAAGCACTTTCTCCAATTGGCTAAGGGTTACTGTTCCCTGGGGTGGCTCAGTTAAATACTGGTTTACCGCTACATCGGTTGCAATCTGGACTAAATCTCGATGAGGATAAGAAGCATAACGTAATGGATGCATCCAGATAAGATGAAGGGCTTCATGTTCTAATAAACTTTGAAGTTCATCATTACGAACGTGCGCTAACTTTTCTGGATTAATAACCAGTACAAGGCGATTGTCTTCCCACCTCAATCCCATCATTGCGGGTAACTGTAAATCATTCTCTCGTGGAAGCTGTAACAACACCTCACCAAAAAGTCGTTGTTTTTGTAGGATGCTAATAATTGCCTCCCTAATCCGTTGCGCGGACGTTACATGATTATCGCTTCCGTCATTTTGATGTAACCGTGCCAGGAAGTCACCTAAACTCATCGATTATCACCACGCGTCGCAACCTCCGCGAAATATTGATAAAGTTGCGCTACAGAGCCTTGGGGATGTTTGATGGCTTGCTCATACATTACTTGCAAGAGGTCAACGAAATCTTCACCAATTGTTTGAACAATCGCATACTGCCCATCCTCACTAACTAATTGGAGATACTTAATAAATAGAGTTGCCTCTTCTGCAGATGCCAGCTTGAGACTTAGCCATGACCGTAATACTTGAATTTTGGTTGCTTCATCAGCATTTTCAAACTGCTCCTTGCCATCCTTGGCGTCTTTCAAGGTTTCCACTGTAAGCTCTTGACCCTGTCCAAGGACAAACTGAGCAAAGGCCACCCCTACTTCATCACCTAAGTCACCACTAAATATATCAGCAGCAAGTTCTTTTTGCGTTCTCTGATCTAACGCCTGTAATTGGTCAAGATTGCGGGAAACCCTTTCCCAAGCACGTGGCGTAGGAGCCAAATCTTCATTATTTGGATCAATAACTAATAACTGTTCAGGGTATTGCGTAAGATAGGCGGAAACAAGGTTATTAATTCCAGCAGCCTTGGCCCATTTTAACCATTCAGCCGTCGAACTCGTCATCACTAAACGAACTGTCCGATCTTTAATTGCAGCATCCCCAATCTCAACACCATATTCACGATCAGTAAAGCCTGCCATCGTAGAATCAGGATTCTCCGCAATAATGATCCGCACTGTGGAAGGCAACCGCAAAGAATTAATCTTTCGTTGAAGGACCAGATTCATTAATTCACTTTGAACAGCTTGCGTTCCGCGATTAAATTCATCTAAAAACCAAATAATTGATTGATTAGGATGGGCCTCGGCATACTTAATAATGCTGATTAAAGTTTCAGAGTAGCCGAATTGTACATTTGCAAGGCGGCCGTAATTTTTCGTTTCAACAAAGGATTCACTAGTCAAGGGGGGAACCGGAATTGCAAGGTCTCCTTTTTCACTTAAGCTGACAACCGTAGTAAATAATGCCGCATTCAGATTAGCAGCAATTTCACGAACTAAAGCAGATTTACCGATCCCCGCATCCCCAACAATATTCGGAACATTCCCCGCGTCAAGAACAACAGGAACTGCCGTTAATAGTTGTTGATAAGTTAGCGCCATTATTTATCCCTTCCAGCCATGACATTCCAGATCCATGTCTTGTTTTTTCACATTTGATACATAGGGATTGCCTTTTACATAAAAGCGGCGTGGACTTAGCCCGTCCTTTCCCTTTAAATTAACTCCAATCCGCGCAGAAATAGCTATTTCTCCAGGAATTTTATAATTATGTAAATCAACCGTTAGGGGACTTGTTTCCATTGGCTGCCCGTCTAAGTCTCGTGAATGAATTCCAAGAGCTTGTACTAATTTACCGGGACCGTTAGTAATATTTACCCCTGACATGTGCCGATTTTCGATCATTTTGTCGATGTTTAGCGCCGGTTCTATTCCGCGAAGTAAAATTCCTTGAGGTTCTTCTGCATCCTGAACCACAATATCAAAACAATAATGTCCACGGATTTGGTATAGGTAGATATTCCCGGGCATCCCATACAAAGATTCCGAGTAGCCAGTGCGTCGTCCGTTAAAGGCATGCGATGCAGAATCTTTTTCTCCTAAATATGCTTCTGTTTCAACAATATAACCACCAATGATCCCATTTTCAGTTTGGTATTTTACTAGTTTCCCTAAAAGATCCTTCGCAATTTCGACTGTGGGCCGTCCAGTAAAAAATTGTTGATATTTTGTTAGCATATTTATTTTCCTCCTAAAAAGAACTATCCTAAACATAACACTAATTAAAGGAGATTGACATGATGGAACTAAAAATTGAACGAATCTATACTAAACCTGTTGATTTAGATGGTTATCGTATCCTCGTTGACCGAATTTGGCCACGCGGGATTTCAAAAGAAAATGCACATCTTGATAAGTGGCTCAAAGAAGTCGGACCTAGTACTGAGCTTCGGAAATGGTTTGGTCATGATGTGGCTCGCTATCCAGAATTCAAAGAGCGTTATCTAGCAGAATTAACCAACAATCCTGTTTACTATAATTCATTAAAGGCAATTGTCCAAAGTCAGTTGCCAAGCCAAAACGTTATTCTCCTTTACGGGGCAAAAGATGAAGAACATAATCAAGCAGTTATTCTTGCTGATAAGCTTCGAAAAGATTTACAACTCGCTATAAAATAATATAAATCAATAATTTTGTATTTTTTAGGAATAATTTGTTTTATAATAATATATGAGAATTTTATTCATAATTCTCTAGTACCCATCGTTTCACTGACTTAGTTATAAGGTATCAATATTCCCAAAGTCCTTATAAGTTTTTAGTGACTTTTTCTAATCGTGCAATTAGAATCACGGGTACCAATAACCCCCTAGTTTCATTTTGAAACAATTATCTGATAAGGTGGAAGTCTATTATTGAAGTGGTGAGTAGACTTCTGCTTTATATTTTTAAATCAATTATTTATCAGCCCAACTACGACCATCAAGCTCACCAGCGGCATTGATTAGACGTTGTGCTTGTCTAAGCATTAACTGATCTAATGCCCGGTAAAAGGCTTGATCTTCATATGTTGGGCTATTTTTCATTAATTTTGTTAGTTCTTCATGTGCCCATTGTTGATTCTCATTCATTTTTAGTCATCCTCTTTTTCTCGTAGCCAGCCGATAGAAGTGTGTAAATCATCTAGCTCTTCTTGTTGGTCTTGTAAAAGTGATAATAATTGTTCTAATTTAGCTTGTTGAAGAGGATCTAACTCGCGAGCAATTTTGGCGTTAAGGCGACCGATAAACCATTGCGTCTGATCGCTAAAATGCAAGAATTTATCTAAGGTCAAATATTGCTGATAGTGGATAAATAATGACTGCCGCTCTTCTTCACTCTGTTGGGCGAATTGATAGATCGGCAATGGTGGCAAATACTTCATCCCCATTGCGTACGCTAAAGCCTGATATGGTCGTAAAATTTCAGCAATTGTATATCCTTGACTGGCACCTGGTTGAAAGGCAGAGGCAGGATGAGCAACCGTCGTAACAATCCCCAATTCGCGGCCCTTTAGCAAATGACTACTTGTAAGTTGTGAATTCCATACCTCATCAAGCCATTGCTTTAAGATCGCTGGCGCACTATACCAATACAGCGGAAATTGAAAAATAATTCGGGTTGCCGATTTAAGTAATTCCTGCTCTTGAGAAATATCAAAAGGTGTTTTTAATTCATGCCACATAACGTTATTCTCATCATCAGCGGCTGCCTTTAAAAATGATTCAGTCGATGAATTCGCAAGTTGAGGGTGAGCCACTATCACCAGTGTTTTCATCAATTTCACTCCTTTAATTCTGCAAGGCCTTGTTTCAAGACATCTTCTGTAACATCGACAGTTAAAAATCGTTGCAGCGGCGTTTCACTATGACGATCCTTAAAAGCCATTGGTTCTGCTTTTAGAATTACAACAGTCAAGTTATTTTCCGTCAGCATTAACTGACCTGGATGATTAAATTTCCCCTTAGTATGTTTTCCAGTTCGCCAAGTATGCAATTTTGCCTCGCCATTTTGGTCAAATTTCAACTGATACTTTCCGCTAGCATCTGTTTCGACAGGAATCCCGGTAAACTTTTGAACATCATACTTATCTTTTTTACTCATAAAATATCCTTCTTAGTAATTAATCTAATTTTACGGTTCAGCTTTTAATTGGTCCACATAGGTATTAACCTCATCCTGTTGGTCTTTACTTGTGTAGTAATTATTTATCAAATTCGTAACAGTAGTATGCGTAGTAGTCATTCGTGCCCCTGTCACACTTTGATTTTCAGTCGGTTCAATCATTTTAATCGTGATATCATTGCCTTTACGTTTAAACCAAATATAGCTAGTCGGATCACCCTGTGTTGTTACATATTGATAATCCGCAGTTTCACCATAACCATAATGTGTTCCGTAATACATTTCACCATTTTGAACCCCTACTTTAAACCAATCAGGTTTCTTTAACAATGCAACTAATGTTCCTAGCTGCTGGGTAGTTAATCCATCCTTATCCGTAAGTGTAACTTTACCACGCATATCAATAATTTTGGTGTTTTTTGCTACTTTCAAAACACGATTAACTTCCCCATGAGTTTTGGCATACGTCACCATTTCAGCGAGTGTTACGCCTGTTTTGCAAATACCGTTACTACTGTTCGCATAGTAAACCTTATTCCCGACGATTGTATAGTAGGTTGAATTTAAACGATCGCCATCTTCAGCACTTTCAGAAGTTAATTTAATCGTGTATAAAACTTTGGCGCCCTTAGGATAAGTCTTAACAGAAGGTCCCTCTCCCCAAGGCACTGCTTCTTTATCATAAATCTTAACCGTTGCTCCCTGATCATTGTTTTCCATATCAGCAGAATAATCGTAATCATTTGCTCCTGGCATATGCGCATCACGATAATATAACACAAGAGCAGCAGTTTGCTCAGGTATTAATCGTTCAGCGTTTAGTACTGCATCATCCCTTGTTTGTTGTGTACTTGATAAAGAACTAGTCATACTACTAGTTGATCTATTAGTACTTGAGGATGTTCTCCCACAAGCTACCATGACCATCATCGTCAATGAAAGCATCAAAATTAGTGCTATCTTTCTCATAAAGATACTCCCCACAGATCTTATATTTAGATTCTTATTATACCTTAATCTTTAGGAGTTACCTAAAAAGCCTCCATAATTGATTTGGAGACTTCCTTTTCATTTTATTCAGCAAAATAATCCTTAATTTCTTTGTCTGACAGATCAAACTTTTCTTTTATTTCTTTCTTGATTGTTGTTTCATCAATATTTAGCTCTCTCATTGCCACAATAGATGTTTTAATTATCGTCCGCTGATTTTCGTGTAATTTTTGTTCTCTTTCTTGAATTAGCTGTTCTTTTTCTTTGAGTCGATCCTGGCCTTCTTTAATTTCACGTTTCCCTTCTAATATCTCCCGTTTGCCATCCCGTATCTTACGTTCACCCTCACGAATCTTTTTCTCGCGCATTTCTTGATCCATTTCATATACTGAACGTCGCATGTATTCCGACCTCCATTTCCGGTTCCGCTTTACAACTGCTATTCTCTCCTTTAATTTTACGACAAGCGGATCGGTCGCTTCAACTTCTCGCTGGGCAATCATATCTAAAAACGCCTGCATCTTAGGATCAACATCGTGGCGCAAGGAAGGGACGTTAAATAAGATATCGGTTTGTCCATCTTCTATAATTTGTTTGGGAATTTCATCAATATGCTTATGTAACACATAACGTTGCTGACCTAGCTGGAATGGGTCAAAATTGCAGAAGAAAATCACATAGGAATCGTCAGCTTGTTCATATGGCTGTCCTTTGTCGTAGGTCTCCATGGAACTGGCGGTTTGATAATAACGAATTCGTTTAGCGATATTGTGGTGATCAGCTACTTGCATCTCAATATCATAATGGTTACCTTGTTCGTCGGTCGTATAGATGTCAAAACGCACCGCCTTAGCATCAGGAGCAACAGCAAACTCTTGCTGATTATTAGGCAACTTAATCTTTTTAATATGCAAGTCGGGTAAGATCCGACGTAAAACTTCTAAACAAATATCATAATCAAGCATCAGTTTGTTGAAGATATAGTCATCGGCTAAGTCCGCCATCTCCCACTTTTTGCGCAAGAATTCATTCATCCTTATCTCCTCCTGTTAAATAGTTCTATAAAGATATATACGTAAAAAGCAAGGATTTGCACTTTTTTACTCAATATTTTTCCAATGTATCATTAATGCATATTAATAATGCTTTATCTTTTGGTTATGGATAAGATTCGACTATAATAGATAGTGAAAAGTAAATCTTCTTTATTAGGTATTATCTATGGTATGTGTAGATAGGATGTTGAAAGGAAGTAATACTATGTTCGACGTTATCTTTTGGATTCTTGCAATCTGGTTTGTAGTAAACGTTATATGGATGTGGTTTGCCCTTAACAATCAAATTCTACAAAAGACATTCGCATGGATTAACGTATGTGCTATCGTAATTGGTTTTTGGGTATACTACGGTATGACGCACGACGGCAACGCACTTAATGGCTGGTTCCTTACAATGAATTGGGTCAACATTGCAATTGCTGCTATCCAATTCTACTTTGGTTATCGTGAAAACAGCGTTACCCACAACGGTCACACAACCGCATGATTGGTTTACTTTTCAATTACAGGGCTATGGCTTAGAGTCATGGTTCTTTTTTAGCAAAAAAGAAGAGAGTGTGGAAAAACTTCAGTTTTTTCCACACTCTCTTCTCAATTTTCCGGATTGATGACTTAAACTATTTAAATTTTAAAACATATAAAAGCATTTCATTACTATGTACTGAAAATATACTTACTTCTTCCCAAACAATGCCGCCATCTTAGCTGCAACTTCTGGATCAAGATTATCGGCAAGCGTACTTTCATTTGATTTTTGTTCATTTTGCTGATTAATGATAGTTTGCTTAAGATCATCAATCACCGCCTGCTCGCCGACTTCTATTGGGTTAACTATTAACCGCCCGCCAGCAGCATCAGCATGTCCGCCACCGTTAAAGTACTTTTCAGCAAACTTAGCCACGTCCAGCTTACCATTGCTCCGAAGCGATACACTAACCGGACTAACTACCAAGGCCGCATCGACTTCTGGATGTTGTACTAATAATTCGTGAGCGATTTCAGACTTATAGTCACTTGCATATACAACACCAAATTTATGATCATCGATATCTGTAATCAAAACATCTTTCAAATGGCTTTTAAGGTATTTAGCCCGCCGTTCGTTTAAGGTTCGGATCAACAGCTGATTTTCTTTCTGATATTGTTGCCAGCCGGTCTTAAAAACATTTTGGACAAACTCTTCCGAATCTTGGAGCGGATAAAACCAAAAAAGCTGGTCAAAATTATCCGCATCAAGCCGTTCCTGCTCACACATTTCAGGATCATTTTGCCAATCCCATGTATCATATGCCCGAATCAATTCCACAAGATAAGCAAGATCTTTTTGCCGTTGTTCATCAACCTTTGCAAAAGACGATTGTTGTTTTAACCAATCCCATACCAAGCTTGTGGCACTTGGGTTAACTGCTGGATCAGCAGGTACGATACTATTGGCCGCATATTTTTGGCGTAGTTCCGCTTCACTTTCATGATGGTCAAAGACAAGCCAATGATTAGCGAAACGTTCATTCAATAACTTAAATGAATAATCGCTATCCGGCGTCATGTCCATGATGTAAACATCTGTAAAGCGCCCTACTTCCGCTGTTTGCATCCATCGACTTAATTCTTCATCGATTCGTCCAGCGCCACAGTTTGTCATATCAAACTCTGTGTCTTCAAACATTACTGGTTGTAGTGTTTTTAATAATAATGGAGCCCCGAATCCATCTAAATCATTGTGGGAAAATAATTTTATTAACCGTTGTGCCATTTTCGATCCTCGCAATTCTGATTTTGTTTCTTATTATACCGTAGAAAATCGGCTAAACCACACTTAATTACTGACATCACGCTAACGAACTGCTATCATTGAAATTAGTAACTTATTTTAAGAAAGGAAAACAATATGGAAGTTTATGATTATCGTCAAGAATTAATTGACCTCTTAAATAATACCGCTGATGATCCACAAAGCTTACTGCAGACACAGCGAAGTCTTACCACCATTCTTAATATTTTAAATCATTATCAGGAAAGCAAACCCGTTAAACAAAATGCTCCTCGGTTTGTTCAACGCAAAATTCAATCGTCAAACGAGTTGCCTCCGCAAGCACGCAAAACATTGAAGTCACTGCTTACTGGACCAGCGAATGATAAAGAAAAGTCAACATCAATAGCAAGACCAGCCGCATCTCCTTCAGTCGAAGCACCAAAAGAAATCACCGAAGAAGAACGCCTAGCAGCCGACAACCGCTACTTAGTACACCGGAAATTAAGCGGTGCTGAGATTAATCATCGTTACTACCCGGAAGCAATTCTGCATACATTACCATTTTCCGTTGAAGATGGCGACATTGCCCAACTAGACTATGAGCAAAAGGTTCGTGGCCTTCCAGTTATTCGGCGGATCACCGGTGACCATCTTAGCGATTACACTCCTAAAAAAGTCAATGTGATTGAATATGGTGAATTAAAACGCGTGCCCGGTTCTGATGTCCTTCAACTGAGTAAAACAATTAAGGGTAATTCAATCGTTGACAAAGCGCCAGAAAATACCATCGTAATTGATCCCTTTAAGTACCCAGGCCGCGATATTAAGCCTGGAATGGTTATTGATTTTGCCTACTATGATCGAGGAAATGGCCTAACTGATGCCAAAGATGGCGCGATTCGCTGGATTCATGAAAAGCAAGATTATGATACAACTAAGCAACCAGCTAAACCAAAAGTTGTTAAAAAGCCTGCTAATCCTCGTCATGATTATGAAAAGAAACTTGATTATGACCTCCATCAACGAAAGGTACTTGTTATTACCGGAATCCGTAGCAAGGTTAAAGGCCTGAAACCAGTCGTTGATAAACACCACGGTCTGTTCCGCGGATTAGACGCATCTGCAGAAGAAAAAGTTTCCAGCAGTAAATTAAAACGTGAAATTCGAGATGCGGACTTTGTGATTGTCTGCATCGATGCAATTCATCATCGAATTAGTCAACTCGCAAACCACCATGCTAAACGATATGAAAAGCCACTTGCAATTGCTAATGTAACCTCAAATACCGCAGTTGAACGAGCAATAGCACGGGCATTAAATGGTGACTCTGCATACGCCGAAAGTAGCGAAGATTTGGAAAATTATAAATAATTTTTAATTTACTATTGACTTTTATGAGAAAATGGTTAATATTAATAACAACAATTTAATTATTCGATCGCAATGAGAAAGAAGAGTATGTTAGACGATAGCTTCAGCGAGTCTCGTTTGGTGTGAGGAGACAGTTTTAACTCTAATTGAAAATCACTTTCGAGTCTACAGCTTAAATACCAGTAAGCTGTAGTGGTTACACCCATTATCGTGTCAGCGTATCGCCATTATGGCCGTACGCGTGAGGTATTGTTAGCAATAGCAGTACAATGATAGGGTGGTACCACGCTCAGCGTCCCTTAGCCAGATTGGCTAAGGGACTTTTTTGTTGGGATCAGATTAGGAGGAGAAAACATGCAAGATTTAACATCGCGCAAGTTAACATTCAAAAACTATTTAGTCGTTGCATCATTGCTTTTCGGTTTATTCTTTGGGGCCGGAAACTTGATTTTCCCATTACACCTTGGTCAATTAGCTGGTAGTCATTGGGGACCAGCTGCAGTTGGCTTTTTGATCACCGGAGTTCTCTTACCGCTTTTGTCAGTTCTCGCCGTTGCGGTTACTCGTGCAGAAGGTGTTTTTGACATTGGTCGGCCACTTGGCGTTGGCTTTGCTTTAGCTTTTATGGTTCTTATTCACGCAACAATCGGTCCATTATTCGGTACACCACGGACCGCCACTGTTTCATTTACAGTTGGTCTTGCTCCCTTCGTTGATAAGCAATACCAATCAGTTGCACTGCTATTATTCTCAGCACTATTCTTTGCTGCTGCATTCTTCTTTTCATACCGTGAAAATGATATCTTAGCTAACATCGGAAAAGTATTAAATCCAGTTTTCCTTGTACTTTTGTTCTTAGTATTTGTTGTTGGTTTTGCTAAACCGCTTGGTAACCCTGCTACTGCACCAACAACCAGTGCTTATGTTCACGGTGCGCTCACTAACGGGTTCCTTGAAGGGTACAACACGATGGATGCTCTTGCCGGTCTTGCTTTTGGGGTAACAGTGGTAACTGCCGTTCGTTCTATGGGACAACGGTCAGCAAAAGATGTATCCAAAGTCGTTGCAAAAGCTGGTGTTCTCTCAATGGGTGCCGTTGCTTTTATCTACTTATTACTAATCCTTCTTGGCGCAATGTCTCTTGGCCGTTTCAAAGTTTCCCCAGATGGTGGAGTTGCCTTTAACCAATTAGTTAATGCTTATGCCGGTGCATTCGGACAAGTTGTACTAGCATTCTTGTTAACTGTCACTTGTTTAACGACGGCTGTTGGTTTAGTTGCTGCTTTTGCTCAAGACTTCCATAAGCACTTTCCAAAGGTTAGCTACCATGCGTGGCTTGCCCTTAGTTGCCTCGCCTCTTTCCTTACTGCTAATTTTGGCTTAGACCAAATCATCGCTTGGTCAACACCAATGTTAATGTTCCTTTACCCATTATCAATGGTGCTTATTCTTTTATCTGTGACATCACCACTCTTTAACCGTGATGGCGTCATCTACTTCTTCGTGGTCCTTTTCACCGTTGTGCCAGCTCTCGGTGATATGGTTGTTGCCTTCCCAGCGGTTGTTAGCCAAAGTTCATTTGGTTTATCTGTTGCCGCTTTGCGAAATAACTTACCACTTGCAAGTATGGGATTATCCTGGCTTGTTCCAGCACTTGTCGGCTTAGTCCTTGGTCTCTTAGTTCACTGGTACCGTCATCAACGGGTTGCTTCCACCAATATGCAAAGCAAAGCAGATTAATAAGTGTCTTATAGGTAAAAAACGTGAGAAATAGCTCATTACAAGAGTCGTTTCTCACGCTTTTAAATTATTTATTTAACATTGTCGTATTGGGCAAGATTAAACTTCTTAATCGCATAGATCAGCTTGCTGGCATAATCCGGATCGGTCGCATAACCATTCCGTTGTAATTCATAAGCTGCCTGTTGATAAGTTTTTGCTGTTTGTACTCCATGGAAACGTGCATGATTATCAGCAGTTCCATTTACAATGAGCAATGTGTGCGCATTAATTGAATCAGCCCAGCTATTGTAAACCGTAAAGTATTGTTTTACTTGAACATTTTTACCACGAATATTTTCGGTAGTATACATTTGCACCTTTTCGTCGTCACTATTAGCCTTAATTCCAAATAAGTTATTGTATTTATTCGCTAACCGGCTCCGACCCCAGTTCGATTCAAGTCCTGCTTGCGCAATCGTAATGCTAGCCGGGATATGATATTTCTCCTGTTCACGTTGAGCAGCTGGTGCAATCTGACGAACAAATTCATTGACGGTTATATCTGTTGGGTGGGTCTCACGTTGAATTTGGGGAGATTCGTGGATAATAATCGCCACAATCCCAAATAAAATAATCAAAAACGCAAGCACACTTCCACAAATGATTTTTGTTTCTTTTTTCAAGATGTGTCTTTCCTTTTTATGAATTTGACGCTATTATAACCACTTCACCATGAGAAAGCGAGAATTTACAATAATCTTATTTACTTTTAAGATCATTTTTATAGTTATTAAAGTATTTACTATCAGTCATCTTCAATTTAGGGAAGCTCTTGATTAGCCGGCGATGATTCCAGCTTAGTTGCTTGCCAGCTCCCTCTTTGTTTAGATATTGAGCAAAGTGCCGTTGCCAATCTTGAAGGCGATCTTTAATTGCCAATTTATCCTTAGGAGCTGCTTTTTCAAGTCGATCCAGCAGTTTCTTTCTGTACGCGGCTGCTCGTTCATCCCATTGCTGAGTTGTAATATGGAATTTTTCCACACTAATAACGCTGAGGATAGTGTCAGTTCCCATCACGAGGACAATAATTAGGGCAAGCATCCCGTGAGTCCATGATTCTTCCCAGTTAATAATCCGCTGAATAAATGGCTGAACAAACTTAACCAGCAAGACAACGCCAATCCCCCAGAAAAATGAAATTTGGGGAGCAACTCTTCCTTGAATGTTTCCTTTTAGATGCGAATAGTCCCATAATTTCATATGAAAAAGTTTTTCGAGCAGCCAACTTGCTACATACTCAAAGATCGAAGCCACAATAAACCCTACTACGAATAGCAGAAAAATATTATCTTGGAACGGATAGGTAGTAATCAAAATCGTCGTAACGGCAAATCCGTACACCGGACAATAAGGGCCAAATAAGAATCCCCGGTAGGCAAAATGATGGTCTTTAATCGAGCAGTAGCAAGTTTCCCATAGCCAGCCAATAAATGAATAGGTAAAAAATAAGACAATGATTTCAGAAAGTGAATAGGGCACTCGTTTCCCCTCCTTTTTGAATTCATTGTCTCATATATTTCTATTTCAAGCTAAGTTTTTCAACGTTCAGGATCTTATCAAGCCATCCTTCAAAGAATCCTTGTTCGTGACTAACTAAAATTAAATTTCCCGGGAAATCTTGCAGGGCTTTCTTCAAACCTTCCTTAGTTTCGTCGTCCAGGTGGTTTGTAGGTTCGTCCATGATAAGAAAATTACATGGCGTTAACTCAAGAATGGCAAGTTTAACTTTCGTCTGCTCGCCCCCTGATAAAAGGTTCATTTCCTTCATTGTATTAGCAGCGTTAATCCCGGCCCGCGCCAACTTTGTCCGAATCGTCCGTGGCTGCATCGTTGGGAACATATTTTGAATTGTTTGCAGTGGCGTAAGCGTTGGGTCATCCCATTCCAAATCTTGGTCAAAGTAATTTATCCGGGCTGATGGGGAGAAGGTTGCTGTTCCGCCCAACGCTGGAATTTTCTTTAAAATTGATTTAATCAAAGTTGACTTACCAACCCCGTTAAATCCAGTGAACAATAATTTTTCACCCATTGTCATTGAGAAAGTTACCGGTGCCAGTAATGGTCGATTATAACCAACTGACAATTTTTCTACCCGCAGTGCATTCGCTGATCCAGTATTTTCGTATGGAAAATGGAAAGTTGCTTTTAGATTATCTTCGGGTGGATCAATTTTCTTCATTCGTGCAAGCATCTTTTCTCGCGATTTAGCCATAGTTGATTTTGAACCGGCCTTGTTTTTCCGAATAAACCGTTGCGCCTTTTCAATGACTACTTGCTGCTTCTCATATTCCCGCTCTTGAGCTTCCTTGCGCTCTTCCTTTTGACGCATCGCTTGTTGGAAACTTCCCCGGTATTTAGTAATTTTACCAAATGACACATCACAAATGGTATTCGTAACTTGTTCAAGGAAGTCATAGTCATGCGAGATGACCATTGCGGCACCATCAAAATCATTAAGATAGTCGATTAACCATTTAATGTGAGCTGTATCAAGGTAGTTTGTCGGTTCGTCTAGTAAGATGACATCTGGATTCTCCAATAGCATCTTCGCAAGGATAATCTTTGACCGTTGTCCCCCACTCATCTCAGAGACAACATGATCCTTACCGATATCAGTTAATCCCAAACCATTCATTACCCGCTCTACTTCCGTTTCAATTTCATAGAAGTTATTAGCATCGAGTTTTTCTTGAATTCGGCCTGCTTTGGTGAGAAGCTCATCATCCATCTTTTCTGCATAATCCGCATAAAGCTTATTCATCTGGTCGTTAAGTTGATAAAGTTCCGTGAAAGCAGTATGGAGGAAGTCAATCAAGGTCATTCCCGCTGGAATATCTACATACTGGTCTAAGTATCCAATCTTGACCCCTTTTTGCCATTTGATAGTGCCATCAACCGGGAGAGTTTTCCCGATCAAGATTTTAATCAAGGTACTCTTTCCGGCACCATTTTGCCCGACAATTCCCATGTGTTCGTGCTTTTCTAGTTGAAAGCTGGCATCTTCATAGAGCTTTTTATCGGCATAGCTCATTGTCAAGCCTTCAACATCTAATACTGCCATTCTATTCTCTCCTCTTTTTCTTACTTATTACGAGCTAAAACT
>Ga0209064_1003138_pt1 | contig 15459 bp, 16 predicted proteins | sample Inofromicrocosms_FD_187498 | JGI IMG/M metagenome (GOLD analysis project Ga0209064, IMG submission 187498) | Mouse cecum microbial communities from Vienna, Austria - Inoculum for glucosamine and mucus D2O microcosms (SPAdes) (version 2) | ecosystem: Host-associated > Mammals > Digestive system >... | reverse complement strand
GCAAATCCTACCGCATGAAAGAAACCCAGGAAATGATGAATCAACAAATTTAATTATCTTTGCATTCCATGCCAGGGTGGTACCCTTTTCAAATGCTATCCGGGTCCCTTTTCAAATGTTAGATGCATCCCGTTTCACTGATGGTTATAATCCCTCTGTCCATAATTCCCTATACTTGTCGTTTCAAAAAACTCCGTTCTACATTTTTCATATCGCGTAAAATAGAGGTGTCCAGTACCTTGGCATAATGCTGTGTCATACGGATATTGGAATGTCCCAAGATTTTAGCGACATTTTCCATGCTTACCTCGTTTGCCAAAAACACGACGGTAGCCGCAGTATGCCGGGCAACGTGTGTGGTCAGACGCTTCTGTATTCCACAGATGTCGGCTATCTCCTTTAAGTAAGCGTTCATTTTCTGGTTGCTCAATACAGGCAAAAGCACATTTTTGGCAATACAATCAGGTTGGTGCGAATACTTGTCTATCAATTTACGGGCGGGTGATATGACTGGAATATTACACATCTGCTTTGTTTTTTGGCGGGCTTTACGAATCCACAAGTTACCGTCATTGTCCCTTACAAGATGTTCCTTGCTGAGCTGATGCACGTCTGCAAAAGCCAGACCTGTGTAGCAGCAAAAGGCAAACACGTCCCGAACCTGCTCCAGCCGTTTTATCTCAAAATCCTTTTCCATCAGCCTGTCCAGTTCTTCTTGGGATAAAAACTCCACATTGACTTCATCCATCTTGAAATGAATGCCATAAAACGGGTCTTTTTCTATCCATCCGTTGGCTAATGCGATGCGTATGACTTTTTTCAGGTTCTTCAAATGTTTCAATGCGGAATTGTTCTGGCATCCGATGGACGTTTTCAGCCAATACTCGAAATCGCGAACAAACTGCCCGTCCAGTTCATTCAGGAACAGGTCATCCTTGTGATATCCAAAACGGATAAACTCCCTCAACCTGTTTATGGAAGTCTCAAATTTTGTCACGGTTGATTCCGTGTACTCCTTACCGATTAAAGCCCGGCATTTCTCGTTATGGTCTGTATAGATTTCCAAAAGCGTATGCTGCACTTTATCCCGACCGTAATATCTGTCACGGATGGCATCTGCCGTAACCATTTTTGCATCTACTTCAAGTTCCCTGTGTATCTGCAACACTTTGGCACGAACAGAACTTATATAATGATTAAGTTCCTGCGAATTGCGGTCTTTTCCTTTGGAACATTCTTTTGACTGGTTCCAAAGTTCTACAGGTACGCTACGCTTGATCATAATTTCCGCTTTCCGCTTGTCAACGGTAATGCGCATACATACGGGAGCCTCCCCGTTTTTCAGCAGTTTCTGCCGCTTGATGTAAAACAACACACTCAGTGTACTACGTCTCTTTTCAATTCCCATACTTTTTGCATTTTAAGTGGTACAAAGTTAAATTCCATTGTCCCAAATCAGGCTATGCAAAATACTGAGAATCAGCGAAAACAAATCCAAATCGTTGGACTTTTCAATCCTTTAAAAAGTCCAACGGATAAGCCAGTGCCAACTGCGCCATTCCGCGGCTTTTTATTAGGAATTATAGAAAACAAAAAAGTCCCAAAGTATTGAACTTCAGAACTTTTCTTGATTTTGCTTCATAAGATTGCGGTGCGTACGGAACCCGAATCTCGTAAATCTTCCAAAGAAGAAGTCTTGTCCAATCTGGGACTTATCAAGGACGGAATCCCCACAAACGGAGCTGTTCTGCTGTTTGGAAAATATCCCCAACGCAGATTTGTAACCTCCAGCTTCAAGATAGGCCGGTTTGGTGCGGATGATGCTGACTTGTTGAGCCAAGACCAAATCGAAGGGAACCTGATTCAAATGACTGATAAGATAATGCAGGTGTTAAGCAGCAAGTATCTTATCCGCCCCATACATTATGAGGGTTTACAACGAAAGGAACCGTTGGAAATTCCGGAAGATGCTCTCCGTGAAATCATCTTCAACAGTATTGTACACAAATTGCAATTCGGTACGTGGAATCAGATGAGTATCTATGACGACCATATCCGCTTATGGAATGAAGGAGTGTTGCCGGAAAATTATACCGTAGAAACTCTGATGAGTAAGCATACCTCCAAACCGCGCAATCCAAAGATCGCACAGGTTTTCTATCGTGCCGGTTTTATTGAGGCATGGGGACGCGGCTACGAAAAGATAATGAAGGCCTTTGATAAGGCGAATCTTAAACGACCGGGATTTACTGTAGAGCAAGGAGGTGTTACAGCCATTATCTATCGTGAGATTTTCATGTCTATCAGGGGCGATGCAAAACTGAACCAAACCGATACAGAACCTATACAAACCGAACAAGATACTCAGAAAGGTTCAGAGAAAGGTTCAGAGAAAGGTTCAGAGAAAGGTTCAGAGAAAGGTTCAGAGAAAGGTTCAGAGAAAACACGCGACAGAATAGTATGCGAAATGAAGGAGAATCCGTCAGTGACTATTAATGAACTTGCTAAGATGCTTTCCATCTCCAATCGAGCCGTCTCCAAACATCTCAAGAAATTGCAAGAAGAAGGTATTATTAGACGTGTGGGCGCAGATCGTGGAGGTTCTTGGGAGGTAATGGATCACTCATCGTAGGTTGCGATTTTTTAGTATAGTTGCATGTGGTAATTTTGTAAAAATGGGGGATAGTGACAAAATTAGCCAATTACTTTTGGGGGACAGTGTCATTTTTGGATTGCATTTTCTGCACTTTCTGCATTATTGCTTTCCTCGGAGTTTCTTTTGCTCGGCTTCGAAGGCTTCGATGAAGTGAATCTCGACTGGGGAGAGTTGATATTGGGTACGTTCGCGGAATTTCTCATACTCAGTGTCGGCTTTCAGTTTTGCTACTTCTGCCGATATACTTCCAGCATATGTGAGCAATTCTTTTCCAGACAGCGTAAGGAAGTCATCGAGTTTCTTGATCCAGTCTTTCATATACATCGGCACATGGCTCTTTGCCTGAAGTTCGGCAAAGTCAAGATAGAGGTTGACTATGCGATTGAGCATATCAACTTCGTCCTCTGAAAGATAGTTCTTCGCAATCTCAGCCTCTTGTTTGGTCGGTAATGCACCGCGCCATGTAGTCAGACCCATAAAGTCGTTTTCGGCATTTGCTCTGTCGTAAATCACTTCTGCGGCAGTGTGCCCGTGAGCGGCAAAGTGCATCTTGTTCTGCACTGTCTTGAAGAACTGCTGGGTTGTTTCCGTCCGAGGGTCATAGTCGATACTTAGGGCGTATATTTCAAGAACCTTGCGGTAAAATACCTTTTCCGAACTGCGTATGTCGCGGATTCTCGCAAGCAACTCATCAAAGTAATTCCCATGTCCGGCATTTTTAAGCAGGTCATCATTCAGTGCAAACCCTTTGATCATGTATTCTTTCAGCACCTGAGTAGCCCACTGACGGAATTGCACACCCCGATGCGAATTGACACGATAACCGACACTGATAATCATGTCGAGGTTATAGTAAGAAACGATGTAAGTTTTTCCGTCGGCAGCAGTTGTTGCATTTTCTGCAACAACTGAATTTCGCTGTAACTCACCACTTTCAAGTATATTCTTTATATGTCTTGAAATGGTCGACTTATTGCGTTGAAACAGCTCCGCCATCTGGTCGGCCGTAAGCCACACCGATTCATTGGCAAGCCGAACCTCAATCTTCGTCTCGTCTTCCTGTGTCTGAAACAATATTATCTGGCCGTTATCCATACAATATTTAATATAATATGCTTATAGTCTCATTCTTCTGAATGAAATTTTTATCGACTAAATCAAGGCTATAATGAGATTATGCTATTGAATTGAATCGGTAAAAATAAGTTTAGTTTGACTTTTAGGCCAAAATTTGGTTGTTATTGTGTCGCCAGATATTTTGTAGCTATAATCAAACTGATAATATTTTTTCGCTTGAAGTATGATGGTCTCATATACTTCTGACTGTTCTCTATAAATATGATATAATGAGTCTAATTCATTATATGTGACAGTTTTTTTTGTCTCAGTATTTATAAGATACCTTCTAATGTAGTATTCTCCTGTTGAGTCAATACGTTCTTCAAACAAGTCTTTTGTAAGACTGGTGTTTAACATCAATTGGTCAATAATTCTATTATTTTCTTCAATTTGTCGAGAATAGCTATAGTTAGCATATATTAAGTATACAGTTAATACTATCAAAATCGCCATAGAGATAGGATAGACGAATTGATTAATACGATTATAGTGTTTTTTTGTCATTTCTTTTTTGTTTTAAGTTCTCGAACTTGTTGTCTTAACTCATTAATTTCACCTTTTAATTCAAAGATTTCAAGGTTGAAATCATGAATTTCTTTCTCGTGCATTTTTTCGACTTCAATAATTCGCTCACGATATTGATTTATCTTGTCTTGGTACTCAATTTTGGAATTATTGTTTCCGACGTAAATACCCCCTGCAAAACCTGCTCCAACAAGAGAACATCCTGCAAGAACAAGTTGCCACGTTTTGGTGACTTTTTCAATTTTTTCAGTGTTATTTGATTGCTGAATTTGACCTGAGGTTTGTAGCGGTATATTACTACGCTGCTTTCGTTTTGATTTAGAAGTTCGTGACATTAGATTATTTTATTATAGTCAACAAAACCATGGTTATCTATAAGTTTGATATTTGAAGATTCTTTTCCTATAGAGTATATACACTCTACCAAATCTCCAATGATTTGAATAATAGTTTCGTATCCAGCTGATTGGTGGGGAAGGTTTTTTGAGAAACAATGCTGTTTCCCTTGATAAGTCACAGATTCATCTGAATGTGTATGGATGCCATTATTATGGATTGTATTCCTTACTTTACTTAAAATATCATTAGCCTTATACCAATTAGTGTCTTTGTCAAAATTGAAATAATCAAACATGGAGTCGACTAATTTTGCAAATGAAAAAGGAACTTTTATTTGCAACTGATTGCAAACAGCTCTATAAAAACTTTCTACTACGCTTTGGATAAAAATCACTAATGCATGTTTTGTTCGTTGAAGATAATCAATAGCTATTCTTTTTGAATCACTTACAGACGTGTTAAATAATTCACTTACATATTGAGGATTAATAATATATCGTAAAAAGAGTGCTACATTTGTATCATGATATATTATAAGCCTATCAATCTGCTCAAAAATAGTTACCCTATAATCTTTTACAATATCATAGTTATAACTTTCTACTAATGATTGCCTTGCTGATAAAGCTTTGAATCGCAATTGCTCTAGTTCATTCAGATATCGGTGTATAAGCTGAACTGGATGGGTAGTTTTGTCCATATACTTTATTCGGAATATTATTAGAAATCTTATATATATGATTTACGGTTCTGCTGCTATTGAGGGGGTATCTGAATATGGATAATCGTAGCCATGGGGTTGGCTATACGAGTTTTCTTTGAAGTTCTCGACTTGTTCAAGGACTTTTTCAAAAATTACGCCGTCCCACTGAGGAGGATAGCCGTTCTTCCAAAACAGTTTTGTCAACTGATTGGCAAGACGATCTCGGACTTTAGAGTTGTTTAGCCAATCGGCGTAGAGCGATGAATCATCAACAAGCTTTTTGATTTTCTTGGCAAGTTCGATACACTTTTCGTTGGGATATTCAAAAGGAGGCTCTGCATTGTCGCGTACCTCTATCAGAATATCATAGAAAGCTTTTTCTTGGAAAGAAATACCGAGTTTTTTGAACTCCATTTTATCCGCTTGTAACTCTACAAACAGCGATTTTAGTTGATCGGTAAGAGCCATAATCCGGTCTTCTACCATATTTACGGTTGAATTGACTGCTGAGCCGGTAACTTGGTTGACATAAGCAAGAGAGTCGCGGTTATGATACTCTTCAACGGTGGCCTGAAGAAGTTTGAAGAAATGTTCAGCACGAGTCTTATTCGTCTTCTTGTACTCCTTGATAGCCTTGCGAAGGAGTTTCACAAGAAGCTCAAATTTTGTGCAGGGCATTTTCACATCCTCAAGTTCCTTCAGGAAATCATCGCCGTAAATGTCAATCTCCCCCTTCATATCGAAAATGGTTTCTACACTACTGCATGAGATAGCTTCCTTAACCATTTGCTCGACATGGCGATTCATACTTTCCACGTCGTGGTGACTATCTGTAATTTTGACGAGATATGAATAAACTCCCATCAATAGTTGTGCCCATGCGACTTCATCATCACTGAGTACACCTGCTGGATTACATATATTGTAAGCGGCCTTCAATCGCTTAACGTGCGACTTAAAGGCTGTCGTTGGTTTTACATTGCCTTCATACTCAATACCTTTGGCCTCTTCCATCAAAAGAAACTCCACAGCTCCCTGTAAACACTGAAGTCGAGCCAAAGGGTTATCACCGAAAAAGTTGGAGAAATCAAATCCATGAGTAATCTGCTTCAATATCTTCAACTCATTTCTGAAGGCTTCAAGCGCGAGATTAACATCTCCGATATCTCCGGGCTCGTCTCCACCATACTTTTTCATAGCTTGTTGGAGATTTGAATGTATGCCAAGATAGTCGATGATAATACCGTTCTTCTTCACATCGCCACTTATGCGGTTGCCTTCCTCGTCAAGAACTACATTCGAGAATTTGCGGTTTACGCGACTGATAGTTTGGATAAGAGTGTGCTTTTGCAACGGTTTATCGTTGAAAAGCATATTTAGACTTGGCACGTCAAAGCCAGTAATCCACATATCTACAACTATTACGATGCGGAAATTACTTCTCTCATCTTTGAATAACCGATCAAGTTTTTTACGGTGTTGTTTGTCACCCAAGAGATCGTACATTTCTCTCGGCTTGTCGTCCTTATCACGTGTTGCGACAACATTTACAAACGGTACAGCCTCCATTGTTCGAAGTTCGTCCTCGGTGTATTTACTCTCATCAAGAGCTTTGACTGCCTGTCCCCATTCCGGTCTAAGAGCAATGATTGCTTTATATAGGTTAAAAGCAATTTTTCGCTCGCTACAAACAATCATTGCCTTTTGCAGCAGTTCCGGCTGATCTTCGATACGTTGGTCGTAATAAGCAATGATGTCGCGAGCCATACGCTCTAGTCGTTCGGGGTTGCCGAGAATGACGTTAAGGCTCGACATGGCGCGTTTACTCGTGTCAATATCATCAGTCTTCGCACCTTCTTCCTCGCATGTTTTATAATATTGCTCGATAAGGTTACTTTGCTCCTTATCGAGATTCACATGAACAAGGCGAGGCTCGTAACTAATATCGACAGTAATGTTGTCTTCACGTGCCTGTCGCATAGAGTAACTATCTACGATGCCCCCGAAAACGTGTATGGTTTCGTCGACGGGGGTTCCCGTAAAACCCACATAAGTCGCGTTAGGAAGTGCATCTCGCAGATATTTGGCAAAGCCGTAAGTGATGAAAGCTCCAAGTTTGCTGTCATTCTGCTCGATAACGCCCTTTTCGTCATCTTCCTTCTTGCGGTCGACAATACGGAGTTTCGAGCCTGTATTATTTTGTGTACGATGTGCTTCATCTGAAATGCAGATGATGTTACTGCGCTCGCTCAAAAGCCCGGTTTCTAACGAGAACTTCTGAATGGTCGTGATGTAGACACCACCTTGTTCGCGTAATGATAGCTCCTTACCTAAATCTTCACGACTGTCAAAGGTGCGTACCTGACCATTACTGAGAAAGTTTATAGAGATAGCAAATAGTTTGCCTGTCTGGCTTTCGAGATCTTCACGGTCAACGATAATAAGAACGGTTGGACTACCAACTTTATCCTTACATCTCAAGGCAAGTTGGCGAGCAAGGAAAAGCATAGTGTAGGTTTTTCCGCAACCGGTAGCACCAAAGTATGTACCGCCTTTACCATCTCCGCCATTTGAACGAAGATGCAGCATAATATTATCGCGAAGTCGTCGGGTAGCAAAAAACTGAGGATAGCGGCATACTACCTCGATCTCTTTACCCTCATCTGCTTTTTGCAGTGCATATTCTTTATCCGGGAAATAAACAAAATCACGGATAATGCTTAAAAGTCGTTTGGGTGTCAACGCGCCCTTAACCAATGAAAGAAGTTCATTAATGCCTTTTGCTGGTTTGTCTTCATTGTTGACTTTCTTCCATGAATAGAAGAACTCATAATCGGCAAATACGTTGCCCAGTCGAGAATTTGAGCCATCGGAAATTATAGCGAGAGCGCAGTATTTCAACAGATTCATAATATCCCGACGATAACGCACGGTAATCTGCGAATGAGCATCTCGAATAGTTGCGTTTTCGTCGGTCGGGTTCTTCAATTCGAGGATAGCGACCGGTATACCATTTACAAACAGCATCACATCAGGTATACGCACTTCGTTTCCTTGATGCATTTCAAATTGATTTACGACGCGAAATATGTTGTTATCCCAATGGTCAAAGTCAATGTAATCAAAGTGAAAGGCACTTGCCCTGCCATCAGGGTAAGAGAAATCAAAGCCTTCTCGATAGAGTTCAACTGTATTAAAGGTTGCCTCATAATCGGTTGAACCGCCACTGTTGCGAAGCCTTGCGATAATGGCGTTTATTTCATCATCGGTAAGATCTTTATCTTTATAGTGAAACTTTATGAAACTGCGCAAATCATCTTCGATAAGGGCTTCATCGACACGGCGGTTATGGACTTGCTCTCCATAAGTGTATTGCCAACCCTCGGCTTGGAGCAGTTCAACGACCACTTTTTCATATTCGCTTTCGTAGTATTTTCCCTTTTTGCTCATACTGCGGAATGTATTATGTACTGCATTAGAGCAGGACAAATTGATTTTAGTTGTTGACTAGCTTCTTCGGCGATATCTTTGGCGCGACGAGCACAATGGTAGATGTCAACGATAGCGCGCTGAACATCAATTGAGGGTTTTGGTACTTTTACTCGGCACATTTCTGTCCATGAAAAAGTTTCGCGAGCACTTCCCCAAGAATTGAAGCGTGCATATCTATCAAATTCCGGCCGACAGAACCATAAAAATAAATATGTTGGATCAAACTCATCGAAATCAGATGAAGTAAACACAGTTGAAATAGATGACAGCAAGTAACAATCTGTAGATTGATTGTGAGCAAGGCTCACCTTATCTCCACGTCGAGAAGTATCTGCTACATATGCAATATCCAAAGGGCGCATTATTTTATATGAAGTAAGAGATACGCCTTCCATATTTGCCTTTGTGGATATAATTTCTTTGGAGGTGGCAAGACCTCTAACGGATTCTATTTTGAGGTTATTGTCCGTATTTCTAACGTCATGCTGTTCAATGTACTCGCCGAGTTCAACCATTGGTGCAGACTGTTTCAGTTCGTCCATTTTGGCTTGGCAGAGTTCAAGGAGCGGTTGCGCGATTGCTTCGTTTTCCTCTTTGAGACGGCGAAGACCTTGCCATATATTTACTACATCCTTTTGCCGCTCTACATCCGGCTCTCCATCTTTAAATGGCACAGGAATTTGAATATTAAGAAAACGAGGCCAATCAAGATTTGAGCGTATACTGGAGTCGCTTATGAACCATCCATAACGGTCTGCTTCATCTCGGTTAAACCATAAGAAGAGGTACTCCGGCAAAATTTTCTTAATTGGATTAACAAGGAATGTAGTATACGCAGGAGAGACAAGTACAGACTTTTCATTATTCGCCAGAACAATTCGGATGCAAATATCTCGGCCTGTCTGCATTCCGCTAAATACAAATGTGCCTTTATCAACAATTTTGTATTTCGATAAATTTACGCCGTCTAGATTGGCAACAGTAGGCATCATTTGCTTGTCTTTGTTTAAGCCCATAACTGGCAAATCAAGGTTGCGAGAATTGGTTTCATCGGAAACAACGATGAAATCGCCAATTTTAACCCATTTAATCTCTTTACTCTGCGTCATATCCTATGGCTTTGAAAGCGTTAAAGAGTAAAGACCGATTTTCGTCTTGGCGTGCGAGAAGTTTCTTGACCTTTGCTCCTGCATCAGCAAGCACAGTATCATAATCAAGTTCGTTATCGCGGTCAATGAACTTAACATAACGGCTCGGTACTAGGCTCCAATTATTGGCTTCAAGAGTGTCAATGCCAACGGCTCGGTATAGCTCTGGTTTCTCGTATTTACATGGTTCAGCTTCGGCCTGCCAGTCGGTGTAAATCTTATGGGCAACCGCAATTTGTTCGTCGGAGAGTTTTACATATTTCTTTTCGTATACGTTTTCGCTCCAAGAGCGCAGGTCAACGAAAAGGATTTCATTCTTGCGGTTGCGAAGTTTACGACCATTTTCAATTCCACCACGCTTGTTTTCGTTCAGAATCCAAAGGGTAACGGAAATGTCTGTGGCATAAAACATTTCGCGTGGCAACACGATAATAGCTTCAATCTTATCTTCTTTGATAAGATTTTCACGAATCTTAACCGTGTCTTCATCGTCAAGAGCACCATTAGCAAGTAAGAAACCGGCGCGGCCTTTACCCTCTTTGAGTTTGGAGAGCATATGGAGAATCCAAGCATAATTAGCATTACTCTCCGGCGGACGACCGTAACCCTTCCAACGAACATCGTTTTCTAGGGATGATTCATACCACCTTTTAAGGTTGAAGGGAGGATTTGCCATTATATAGTCAAAAGTACGTCCACGGTGCATATCGTGTGTAAACGTTGAAGCGTGGCGGTCACCCAAGTTATACTCAATGCCGCGTACAGCAAGATTCATTTTGGCAAGACGGTAGGTCGTAGGATCGGATTTGACCGTAAACACTTACATTAAGTGAGTTCCCACCATGTTGCTCAACGAATTTTGCACACTGCACAAACATACCTCCAGAACCACAACAAGGATCATACAGAGTGCCGTCGAACGGTTCAATAAGAGTGGCAATGAGTTCTACGATAGAATGGGGAGTATAGAACTCGCCATCCTCCTTGCTATCTTTCGCCTGAATTGCATACGCCTGTAAGAAGTATTCATAGACTCGACCAATTAAATCTTTTTCTCTGAATTTTGTGTGAGTAATCTTGTCTATTTCGTCCATTACCTCTTTGATAACATTGCCCTCAGTACCGGAGTTGACAAATAAGGCTGCAGGCAACGCATTTTTTAGTTTAGGTTCGGACTCCATGAGTTGTGAAGCAGCATCATCAAGTGCTACAGCAAGTTTGTTTGGCGCAGTAAGTTTTAGAGACTCCCAATCCGTTTCAGGCGTTAGCATAAAAACGCCCTTTTCTCCAAAAGCGGTGCGCTTTTGGGAGATAAGCATTTCGGCATATTCAGGGTCATCGGCATTTTCCTCTCGAATTTCCTTACAGCGGTCATGGTATCGCTCGGATATGAATTTGAGAAAAACTAGCGTAAGAACCATATCGCGCTTATCGCTAAGAGCGGCGCGACCACGAAGGGAATCGCGGCAACTGAACAATATATCTTCGAGAGCTTCCTCTTTCTGCTTTTTAGGAGTCGTTTTCTTAGCCATAATTAGAAATTTAATTCATCACGATGAGATTAAATTAATGTTGTAGATAAAGGTAAACCTATTTGGCTGTCCCTTCAATTTGTAATAGTGTCTTTAGTCTTAATGTTTCATCAAGATAAACCTTCGTAATCAAATCCCACGTTTTATTCAAAAATTTTGTATCAACTACATCCAATCTTTTTTCTAACAAACTGTCTAACCAAACTTTTGGCTTTTCATCGTTAAGCTGTTGAAATTCCCTCGCAATTATTTCTTTAAGGACTGGACTTGAATGTTTATCTATTAAAATGTTCTGTCTCATATAAGTTGAAGATAAATTGAGATATGAAGTTACAACCTCAATATCCAATAAAATAGTATTATAATACGAAATAACACGTTCTTGTTCGGATATCAAATCCAGATACGTTTTGGATGGTTCCGCAATCATGTATAATTGGCTTTGTCTTTCTGCCTCAACGGAATTTGAAAATTCCTGTTTTATAAGTCTTATTGGACTTTCTGAATTGTATCTGAAAACATTTACAATTTCAACAAGATTATTATAGGAGAAAGTCCTGCAAAAATAGTTGCCTGCTTCTTTGAATAGCTTTAGATTATCATAACCAATTTGGTAAAGCATTAGATTATTTTGTATTTTACGATTCTGCTGATTCTCAAATTGATTCTGCTCAAGTTGCTTATGTAGAACAAAAAGTGTTACGCCAGCCATAATCGTAGATCCTAAGTAACCACCCCAGAAACTAAGCCAAGCTGAACTTCCGGCATTATTAAAGAATGGGATAGAGAAGCAGCATACTACATTTAAAATCAATGGTATGGTTACGAAAGCAATAGCTAACGCCTTATACTTTCGTAGGAATGTCCATAAGTAATTTCGTGTTGTAGGATTTTTTATGTCCATAAAATACAATGTTTGTTATTTTTACGCGACTTTGCCGGTTTCGATTTCGGATTTGAGGAATTGGAAGATATAGACGGCTCCCTGATAGTAGAGGCCACATTCGGGGTCGTTTAGCTTGGCGAAGGTGGTTGATGAATATAGCTCGTCGAGGGCGCGGTGTATGTCCCAGCCATATTCCGTCATAAGCATTTCAGCGAGTTCTGCCGCAAGGCATTCTATTTGAAACTGTATGTCTTGTGTCATAATTCGATGCGTTTTAAGAGTTGTATGGCTTTGGGTGTGCCGAAAAAGTATTGTACAGCATGGTCGCCCTTGAATCTCAGTTCTTCAACCAATGCAGATGCCGACAGATAGCCCATTATGTAACGGCGAATCTGAACGCCAACAGAATCGTCGGCAATAGGTCCGATAACAATGTCGTAAGGATGAGCCGGAACATCCGAATTGTTCTTGCGGTTCATCACTACAAATTCCGCCCATTCTTCGGAATAGTCAGGGAAAACCTTTATGTTTAGCCCGTTATTTGCAGCCTCGTCCTCATCGAATTCAAAGCACGATAAAGTGGCTACCCCTTCGCTGAGGAATCGGGTTGTCCGGACTGCCATTTCCATAGCCTGGTCGGGATTGGCATTGAGATAGAAGCCTTGCCCGAAGTCCTTGCCACGCTTACTGCGTGAGAGGTCGATATGCTCAATGGCTACGTTTGACCCGTGATAGAGGCGTATCATATCTTGCCTCCTTCCCGTTGGCAAATGACCTGAAGGTCTGAAACTGCGTCATCAATGGAAAGGGTATGCTCGGCGGCATAGCAATCAAGAAGGAAATCTATGCCGGTGAAACGGCGCAGATATGCGTAGGCCTGCATGTTGGAGAGGTTAAATCGCTGTGCGAAAGCTCCGACACACGCCACTACATATTCTATTCTATTAAATATCTCTTTCTTGTTCATGACTATGCTTTATTGCTTACAATTAAATCTTTTACATCAATATCAAGTAATTCTGAAATCCTCACAAGCGTATCAAGGGAGGGTTGCATTTTGTTGGAGCACCATCGGGAAACCGTAGCTTCATTTTTACCGACTTGCTCGGCAAGCCATTTACCGGTTTTACCATTCTCAACCAATGCAATTTTGATTCTGTTTATCTTTGGTGATTCCATATCACTTGTTTTGCTCACTGATTACAATTCTTTGATGTTAAACGCAAAGTTACATATAAAATCTGAGATTACAATCAAAACAAAGATAAATTTTGCAACTACCGACAACGATGTCAGACAATTATAGACAAAACGCCGCCGAGAGGGTGGTGGCTCTCGGCAGCGTTAGAATTAGTCTTCGGCTGGGCTGAAGTAGAGGAAAGTCTTGTCGAAACCTCCTTTTTGCTCCCAGTAGCGGATTACGTCTTTGATGCTATCCTGCTCATGGGCCGTTCCTGTGAAGAAATCCTTTTCGTGATTCAATAGGAGTTGAAGTTCTTTTTCGCTCTTGTAGAGTGTACGCTCTCTGCGGTAGAGCCATTCGGTTTCGATAAGTCGGCTGTTCTGATTCAACAGATAGAAGAATCCATAACCGAAACCTCCGGCGGCGATAAGTAGAACCGCAAAGATGGTATAGACCCAATGTGGGGTTGCACGCCACCATTGCCCCCATATTATCGACTGGGCTTTGTAGCGCATGTCGTTCACCATGTCATAGAGCTTTCTTCGCTCATCTGCAAACTCCCTGCGGATTCCCTCATAAAGAGCGTTCTTAACCTTGTCACCCAGATTGTCGGACAGCAGATCTGCAACACCTTTCGACAAGCTGCCCGGCAGTTGCTCCATGACTATTTTGAGTGTATCGTCGGTTGACGTTGCCGATAGTTTCTCATCAATCAGTTTGCCGACGCTTTCATTGGTTGCTATGTTGTCGGGCAATTTCACCGTTATCGGCCCTTGATTGACTGGTTGCGCAGGTGGTGGCGTTGCCTTCGCCGTGGTTTCGAGGGTCTCGATGCGTGTGCCGTGGTTGGTTACTGTCTTTTGCAGGTCGTCAATCTGCTCTCCTTGTTTCTTGACGTCATCATATAGCTTTGACATATTCAGATTCTTCTTGATTTGCGTTTACGTCTGGCTTCTTCTTTTTTGATGGCATTTTGAAACGCCTGTTCCTCCGGGTCGAAGCCGGGGCCGAGAGTGAACAAATTTCCGATTGCCCCGACAGTGGCTTCAATCACATCTTCTACAAGTGAGGGCTTTTGCGTCGGGGTATATTCGACCGTTACTTTGGGGTGTGCCGGAGCATGATCAGACTGTTGTTGCCCATGCTTGCGGTTAAACTCAAAGAGGTTGTTCAGGCGGCGATATGTGAAAGCACGGTCGATTTTAGACCCGTTGACCGTTATGTCACCGTCTGTAAATTTCACGCCGATGGGTTTGCCGGTGTTGTGATCGTCATGGAATTTCATCTCAATTCCGGCACAGGCGAGTCGACGCGAGAACTCATCCCACGACTTACAGCCATAAATCGCCTGACTTATCCGCTCCTTGAATACCGGAATTTTGTCCTCGTATTTCTGTTTCAGCGGCGAGTATGTGAGTCCGTATTTGTCCTTGATAGCCTTTACAACACGGTCGCTGCGCCTGAAATTATTGCGCTCGTCGACTGCCTTGCCTGACATATCCACACGGTTATAGACGATATGGAAATGCGGATGCTCGGTTTCCAGATGGCGCACGATAAGATATTGTGTGTCCTTGATACCCATACCTTCCATATACTCTTTTGCGAGCTGAGCCATGAATTCATCGGTCAGTCTTGTCGCATCGGCGTTGTCAAAACTGATGGAAATATGTCCTGCCGGATTCTCTTTGCCGGGCATAAATCCATGTATCGCTTCAAACGACTGCACCATTTTCGCATAGTCGGAGGTGAAGATATTATCGCTTCCGATGATGCGCCATGTGTCCGGCGTATATTCTTCGGGGTTGTGGAACTGACGCGTCACATACCCCACGACATCGTGAAACGTGCCGCTTTTAAGTATTCTTGCAAACAT
>Ga0209064_1003136_pt1 | contig 15463 bp, 17 predicted proteins | sample Inofromicrocosms_FD_187498 | JGI IMG/M metagenome (GOLD analysis project Ga0209064, IMG submission 187498) | Mouse cecum microbial communities from Vienna, Austria - Inoculum for glucosamine and mucus D2O microcosms (SPAdes) (version 2) | ecosystem: Host-associated > Mammals > Digestive system >... | reverse complement strand
CGGTTTTGGTCAAGCGGCTCCATTTTTAGTATAACTAACTGATTTTCACCTATAAAATTACTAAAAATCTGTCACTTGGCCAAATTTTACTTACACTTATTTCACTAATAATCAAAAATATAATTCTGTCCATCGGGACATCTTCCCACTATAAAATAGCACAATCTTTGAGAATGCAACGCAATCTTAAATGAAAGAGCCGTGGAGTGTTAACCACAAATATCCGGGACTATGTTGCACAATTGAATATATTTGATTAACTTTGCGACAAATTTAAGTATCTCTTACCAAGAGTCACATTGCCTTTAAAGCAATCAAACCAATGATTGAAGGCTCCCAAAATAGACAATCCTCGGCTTGCCGATTCACAGCCACTCGAACCGCCAGCCACCACAACTGCTTGATAACTTGCAAAATGCAAAATCTTGCAGGACTCAAAACATTGTCTATATCCTAACCCGACCCTACACAATGACCGGTCAGGACACCTCCAAAACCGACCAATGGTTCGCCATGCGCGACCTCTGCAGGTCCAACGCCCACACACGCGCATACTCCCGCCTTGCAGAAGCCGGATTTGACGTGTTCACACCGCTACACTGGGTCGTGAAACAAATAAAAGGGAAGCCTCAGAAAACTCAAATCCCCGTAATCGCCGACCTTCTCTTCGTTCGTTCCCAAAGGGACAAACTCGACCCGGAAGTCAACAACATCCCCACACTCCAATACCGATTCAAGAAAGGCGTTCAAGCCACACCCATCACAGTGCCCGAAGCTGACATGCAGCGATTCATGCTCGCTGTAGGCCGGTGTCACGACACACAATACTACTCCCCCGACGAGATTCACCCCTCAATGATAGGCAAAAAAGTAAAAATCATTGGAGGCCCCCTCAACGGCTACGAAGGAAACCTCCTCTTCATCAGAGGATCACGAAAAAAACGCCTCATCGTCGAGATTCCCGGATTCCTGACAGCAGCCGTGGAAGTTGACCCCGAATTTATCACCCTCCTCTAAACATGCAAACCCACTTAGCCGCCGCGAGACAAGACATGCACACCGATGCAATCCCCGCAGCCACCTCACTCCAAACATCACTCTCTATGGCTGCGGCCATACTCTCACGCGCCCAAGCCTCCTCCTCCATACCATCGGCTACACGCCAACAGGCACGCCAATGGCTGACACTCGCCGAGCAGCAGCTCCCCTTCCTCACTGCCGATGCCATTCAGCGCCTGCTCTCCCTCTACACGCCTCTCCACCACATAGCATACTCCGTGCCACCCTCTCCCGAATTCATCAACAAATGGCACGAACACACACTCCTCCTCATCGCAAAGGGTCAAAAAGCAGACAAACTCCCCATCATGCGATGGATGCGCAGCCGGCTTGCTGACAACCCGAGAGCCGTGCCCCCGCGTCTCCGCACATGGTATGCCGCCGTGCTCTCCCGCTGGGTAAAAGAAAGCCTCGCCCGCACACCCCTCTCCCGTCATCCCCGGGCAGAAGCGCGAGCCATCGCCGACTTCCTCCTCCAAGAAAACCTCCACGCCTACACCCCCGACCCCGCCCTCCTCAAATCCCGCCTCTCCACCCTCCCCTAACCCGCCTCCTCTCATCTTCAACCACCATTATAACTTTCAATTAAGCTCTCTCATAAACATAATAAAAAGCAAGAAACAGCGTCGGCAAAGCCCATCACCACTATTGTAATGTGGTGATGGTGCCGCCCTCGCACCAAGCCATAACCCTCTCCCCTCACATTTCAATATAATTCTTATTATCATGCAAGCCATAATTTTAGCAGCCGGCATGGGCCGTCGTCTCGGAGAATTCACCGCAGACAACACCAAGTGCATGCTCGAAGTGAACGGGGTGCGCCTGATCGACAGGATGCTCACCCAGCTTTCAGCCCTCAGCCTTTCGCGCATTATCATCGTGATCGGATACGAGGGGCAGAAACTAAAGAACTATATCTCCAAGAACTATCCGTCGTGGAAAATTGAGTTCGTGGAAAACACTGTATACGACAAGACCAACAACATATACTCACTGTGGCTTGCACGCGGATACATGGCCGAGGAGGAGACTCTTCTGCTGGAGTCCGACCTCATTTTCGAGGACGCGGTGCTCAAGGCCGCCCTCGAAAGCCCGCACAGGGACTGCGCACTGATCTCTAAATATGAAACATGGATGGACGGCACTATGGTGCGCATTGACGATGACGACAATATCGTAAATTTCATCCCCAAGAAGGCGTTCAAATACAGCGACACGCAGTTCTACTACAAGACCGTCAACATCTACAAGTTCTCCAAGGAGTTCATTGTAAACCACTACCTACCTTTCCTCGAGGCGTATATCCGCGTCCTGGGAGAGAACGAATATTACGAGCAGGTGCTCCGTGTGATCACCCTAATCGACAACACAGGAATAAAGGCGCAGCCTATAACCGGGCTTCACTGGTATGAGATCGACGACGTGCAGGACCTCCGGATTGCCGAGGCCATATTCGCCGAGCCGGAGCAGAGGTTCGAAAAGATACAGCACTCTTTCGGAGGCTATTGGCGATACCCGGGCCTTCTCGACTTCTGCTACCTTGTGAACCCTTACTTCCCCAAGCAGAGAATGATTGACGAGATGAAGGCGAATTTCGAGCCTCTGCTGCGCGACTATCCGTCAGGCATGGGTGTCAACTCACTCCTTGCCGCAAAATATTTCGGGCTTCGCCATGACTATGTTGTGGTCGGCAACGGCGCCGCCGAGCTCATAAAAAGCCTCATGGGGAAACTTGAAGGGCGCATCGGGGTCACTTACCCGACATTCGAGGAATACCCCAACAGGCTTGTGACCGAACGAATTGTCAGATACCATCCGGCAAACGTGGATTTCCGATACTCCGCCGACGACCTGATAGAGTATTTCTCTGCAAATCCCGTGGAGAGCCTTCTGATTGTCAATCCAGACAACCCCTCAGGCAATTTCATAGACCGCCAGGGGCTTGAAAGGATGGCAACGTGGGCGGAAGAGAAAGGCGTGAGGCTGATTGTCGACGAGTCTTTCGTGGATTTCGCCGACAACGCCGCAGATGCAACGCTCCTTCACAACGGGATATTGGAGAAACACCCCACAATGTGTGTCATGAAGTCAATATCGAAAAGCTACGGAGTGCCGGGGCTCAGGCTCGGCGTGCTCGCCTCGGCCGACAAGGAGCTTATAGGCTATCTTCGCAAGGACGTGGCCATCTGGAACATCAACTCTTTCGCAGAGTTCTACATGCAGATATACGGCAAATACGAGAAGGACTACGCACGTTCATGCGACAAATTCCGCGAGGAACGCGCCATCTTCGCAAAGGAGCTGGAGAGCGTGCCGTTCCTGCGCGTCATCCCCTCCCAGGCGAACTACTTCCTCTGCGAGCTGACAGGACGTTTCTCATCCAGGGAACTGGCGCTGCGGCTCCTGACGGAGCACAACATCCTCATCAAGGACTGCTCCGCGAAAAAGGGGTTCCCGTCTGACCGACAATACGTGCGCATAGCCATCCGCGACCGCCACGACAACTCAAAACTTGTAAATGCACTAATGACGCTATGAGAATAATAACAGACGAGGAGATCCGCTCCCTCGATATAACTCCTACGCAATGTGTGGAATGGGTATATGATGCTTTCCTAATGAAAGATAGGTGTCAGCTCCCTCCAAAAATATCCCTGCACCCGCAGGGCACCGACTTCATCAATACGATGCCATGTCTCTTGCCCGAAGAATACCATCGTTTCGGTTGCAAGGTTGTCTCGCGGATAAAAGGAGCTCATCCTGCTTTGAAAAGTGACATGATGCTGACTGACTCACGCTCCGGGGAGTTCCTTGCGCTTATCGATTGCGACTGGATAACGGCCATGCGCACAGGGGCCGTGGCCGCACTTGCCATCAACACCTTCCGCCACACGAGGGCAAGCGTATACGCATTTATAGGGCTTGGAGTGATGGGACATGCCACGCTTGAGTGCCTTCTTGCCATACGCCGGGAAAGGGGGATGGTCATCAGGCTGAAAAGATACAAGAACCATGCGGAGAAAATCGCGGAGGAATTCTCTCCGCGCTATCCAGAAGTGCGGTTCGAGATTGTTGAAACCATGGAGGAGCTTGTCTCTGACGCTGATGTAGTTGTATCGTGCATCACCGATGCCGAAGGACTTCTTATAGAGGATGTCTCCCTGTTCAAGCCCGGAGTCCTTGTCGTCCCTGTGCATACGAGGGGATTCCAGAACTGCGACACCGTGTTCGACAAGGTGTTCGCCGATGACGAGGGGCATGTAAAGGGGTTCCGCTACTTCAACGAGTTCCGACAGTTCGGAGAAATAGGAGATGTTCTTACCGGAAAAATCGAAGGAAGAGCCGACGACACAGAACGCATACTCTCCTACAACATCGGCCTCGGCCTCCACGATGTGCTATACGCCACAAAAATACTTGAGCGAATCGGATAAAAAATGGCAGAAAAGTCATTACGACAAAAAACAATATCCGGAATGATATGGGTTGGCGTCCAAAAATTTGGTACGCTAATCATTACTTTTTTATCGAATATCATACTTGCGAGACTACTGACACCCGACGATTACGGAATGGTAGGTATGCTTGCTATTTTTATAGCAATTTCAAACGCATTTATTGATGGAGGCTTTGGATCGGCACTCATTCAGAAAAGCAATCCTTCTCAAAAAGATTATTCCACTGTATTCTATTGGAATATATTTTTAGGAGTAGTATTATATGAAATCCTTTTTATTGCAGCGCCATTTATTGAACAGTTTTATGATGATATTGTTGGACTTTCAATTGTACTGAGAGTTCAAGGAATAGTATTAATCATAAATGCTATTACAATTGTTCAATTTAATCAGTTGCGCAAATTAATGAATTTCAAATTGCTTGCAAGAATAAATGTTGCAAGTGCTTTAATTTCTGTGGCATGTGCCATCGTAATGGCATTTTTAGACTTTGGAGTGTGGTCTCTTGTAGGACAGCAGATTGTGTTGAGCCTATCTAATTGCATATTACTATGGTTCTATTGTAGATGGAGACCGACAGAAAGGTTTTCGATGCATTCCTTGAAAGAATTGTTTGCATTTGGATCTTTTATGATGTTTTCTTCGTTGGTTAATACTATCGGATCTAATATTAATGGTCTGTTGATTGGGAAGTTCTTTTCTGCCGGAACATTGGGTTACTTTACACAAGCAAAAAAATTGGAAGACGTGTCATCTATTGGTCTTCTTAACGTAGTGGAACAAGTGACATACCCGATGCTTGTTGAAGTAAAAAGTGATCATAATAAGATGGCGATAGTTTTGTCAAGATTCAATTCTGCATTGCTTGGGCTTACAATGCCTTTGCTATACCTTTTGATTTTGATGGCTTCCCCAATTATTGTTTTTCTGTTTTCAGAAAGATGGTTGCCGTCTGCGCCAATATTACAGATATTGGCCGTTCATGGCATATTCATCTGTATGCAGGGTGCTAATTATAATGCGATTGCTGCCATTGGTAAAAGTAAAACATTATTCCAATGGACTCTTATTAAAAGATTTGGCGGCATCGCAATAATTGTTGGATTATTGTTAAGTTTTGGTTTTAATGGACTTTTGTGGGGCATTGTTCTCAATGGTGCATTCATTGCATTTTGCAATATGTATCTAGTTTCAAAATACATCTCTTTTAAAATAACAAAACAATTAAAAGAGCTTGTTCCGGTTATTGGGTTAAGCACTCTGCCTTTCTTTTTATTTTGGTTTCTTGAGATTGGATTCCAAAATAATACCTTGGTAAGTCCTATAATGTTCAATATATGTGTGGGCGTGTTCTACCTTATTGTTTATATATTGATACTATGGAATATTCCTATACAATCAATAGTAGCAGTAAAGAAAGAAATCATTTCAATCTTAAAGCGGAATAAATAAAGAATTTTATGAATCAGTTATTAAAGATAGGTATAAGCATAGGAGATAAATTTTCAAAATGGCAATATACTCAAGCTTCTATGCGTGGGAAAAAAGAATATTTTGAAAATTTTAAAGATGAAGTTCTTCCTGCATTATCCTCTGAAGAAAGATTATTAATTAATAAAAAATGGAGGGGTGTTTGTCCAGATTTATCCATAGGTTATCATGCATATCGAGTATTTAAAAAATATGATAAATTTGACGAACATTATGTTCCAGAGTCTTATTTTTATCCTTATATAATTCGGATTCTTAATACAACACAAGATTTTGAATCATTAGTACACAAAGGATTAATTGATTCTTTGTTTTCTGATATGTCAAGGCCGGAAACATTGATAAAATCTTTTGGCAGTTCTTTTCTTGATAAGAACTATTCTTCTATACACAGAGAACAAATTATTGATTTTTTGCATTCTTTTGATTGTGATATGATTATTAAGCCTGCAAAAGACAGCAATAGTGGTAGAGGAATAAGTATTATAAATAAAGACTTTAACGAAATTGAATTAAATAATTTAATAGACTTATTTCACACAGATTTTGTAATACAAAGAATTGTAAATCAAAGTGACTTTACATCTCAGTTTAATCCAACGTCGTTGAATACGTTTAGGATTCTAACCCTATTTTTAAATGGGAAATGTTCCCTTTGTTATGCAATTCTTAAACTTGGAGCGCCTGGACGTTTTGTTGATAATGGCGCAAACGGAGGATTATGGGTTGGAGTGAAAAAAGACGGCAACCTAAATGACTGGGGTATTAATTTTCAAGGTATTGTCCACTATGAACATAATGGAATCTCTTTGAAAAATAAAAAAGTTCCTAATTTTGAGAACATTGTATCTTTCGCACAGAAAGCACATGCACATATTCCAATGTGTGGCCTTGTTGGGTGGGATATAGCTTTGGATTCTAATGAAAAACCATTGCTGATTGAAGCGAATATGTGGTGGCCTGGAATTTCTTATGGTGAAATATGCTCAGGACCAATTTTCAAATCAAGAACTGACGAAGTAATCGATTACGTAAAATCGCAAGAATTACCTAGATTAGGATTCCGACATAAGATTTAGTATGAAAATGCAATTGTTTCTATATTCCATTGAATTCTCCTAACTAATACCTATCAAATATCATAGGTTATATTCATTAAGAAGGTTATTTGATTTATCCGTATTCAATTATTATGTTAAAGCGATTAAAAAGTATATTCAATTGGTGTGCATTGAATTTTTATTCTAAACCCAAGAATATTGTTAAATTTATATTTAACAGTAAAAAATATTGCTCTCATAAGTCTTATTTCCCGAATTTACCTCAAAAATCTGGCTTTCATATTTGGATAGATCAGCTAATACAATGTATTAGATTTGGTTATCCAAATGATTTTTATTTTCCTTATGGTTTTGATGTTAAAAGCAATTCCGAAATAAATAAGTATTTGCATTATGCTCCATTCATGAGAATGAGAGATTCAAATAATCAACATTCTCATTCTGCCACAGCAATTCTTAGAAATAAGTTATACTTTGGATTTTTCACAGATGCTTTGGGAGTAAATTCCGGCAAGAATTGTGGATTAATAAAAAAGGAAAAAACTTTTAGCCTTTTACAAAAAAATTATGTTAGTACAGATGATTTCCTTTTGAATTTAAAGGGTAAAAATATATTTAAACCTATAGATGGGGAGTGTGGCACTGGAATTTTTATTCTTGACTCAGATAATGGTAAATTCAAAATAGGGAAGGAAGATATTAATATCGAATCTTTAAGAATTAAACTAAAAGATATAGGATATCTTGTTCAATCGATAGTTTCTCAGCACCCAGAAATGGCAAGATTGCATCCACAATCACTGAATACTATCCGACTTGTTACTATTCGAGATTCGAAGACGAGAAAAATTATACTTTTCCCATCAATTTTGAGGATTGGCACAGGAGGGTCTTTTGTTGATAATACTTCACAAGGTGGAATTGCTGTTGCAGTAAACCTGGAAGATGGGAGTTTGGGGGAATATGGTTACTATAAACCTGAATTTGGCACACGTACTGACACACATCCCAATTCTGGAATAAAATTTTCTGAATTTACTATACCGTTTTTTAACAAAGCAAAGGAACAAGCTATTCGACTACATTCCATGCTTCCTAATGTTCAATCAATAGGATGGGATATCGCGATTGGAGAGAATGGCCCTGTATTTATAGAAGGTAATGACAATTGGGAAATAAATGGGCCTCAAATCTGTAACGGTCCACTAAAAGAACAATTTTACCATCTTTGCAAAAAGAATGGAGTGTAAATACCTAAGTTTGAATTAGGTCCAAAAACTTTAACTTTGCCACCGCCAATCAAAACCGATGATTAGATGGAATAACTTCGGCCTATCGAATGTTGATTTCAACATGCCAACTTATAAAGGTCTTTATGACGAAGCAATTCCCAAAAGCACTCCGCATGATAGTGACCGGATACGACAAGCTGACCAAACTTCTGATCATGAACATGAGCCTAAAGATCAATAAGACCTTAAAATCGAAAACTAATTTTTTACAATTAATGGGCACTTCTCACTGAAAAAACCGCGTCCAACGCACTGAACACTTACCGCATATGAGTAGAGTTATTACCTCAATCAAAAAATCAATATTTTTGTTGATTTCTCCTGTTATTATTGATGGACTTGGTAGTGGATTCTGGAAGTTTAGAGAAAAATTTCCTTTTGGCAAAAACAAAAGACTCTTGTATGACTGCTAATGTGAAAAATACGGATGTTTTATAGGTCTAGGCGCTAAATTTGCCGGAATCCCAACACTTCCACATGGATTAAATGGCATCCATATATCAAATAAAGCTATCATCGGCCAAAATGTTATAATTTTCCATCAAGTAACAATCGGAAGCAATTCATAAACAATCATCCTCGATATGGTTCTCCTACAATTGGAAATAATGTATATATTGGAGCCGGAGCAAAGATAATTTGGAAGGTTAATATTGGAGACAACTGCCGCATTGGGGCTAATTGCATAGTAGTAAAAGATATGGACCCGAACACAACTGCCATTGCGACATCAACTAGATTCATCTCACATACGCAAGAATTAGACAACAATTTTAGACCATTCAAAGCATAATTACATTAGAATTCTTGAATCCTCAATTTAGTAAGTGTCCAAGTTCGAATTAGACCAAAAGATATAACTTCGTAGCTGTAAAATCAAAACCAAATATTATGTACAGCAAAGAAGATTTTTAGAACTTCTATGTCAGCTGTAAGATGGAAGTATTACCTAAAGGGATTAGCATCCAGTCATGGCGCATGAAGAACAAGATGTCGTGGAACCTTTTCAACAAATGGTACCGCGCATACGGCACAGTATAATTATAGAATACAATGATGATTGACCCCAAACTACAGGCAGATTTGAGAGCTAAGTTCAATCCTGATGGCTCTGATTTAAGAAATGCCCAACTCAGGATGTTGGATTTATTGAAATTTTTAGATAAGATTTGTCGTGATAATAATCTGGAATATTGGCTTGATTCAGGAACGCTGATAGGAGCTTCGCGCCACGGAGGATTTATACCATGGGATGACGATGTGGATGTGTGCATGATGAAAAAAGATGCAGATCGACTGAAGGAAATTATGGAAGATAAGATCTGGGACAATCATGTGATTCTGCAAAATCATGATACTGACACTAATTATTTCCATCCTTCATGGATGACTCTTAGAGATACAAAAAGTGAATATATTATTGATCAATATTATCAAAATATTATAAAATATAAGGGATTTCAAGTAGACATATTTATTATTGAAGAAAATATTCCTGAACAACTGCTTAAGTTTTCAAGAAATTTATATAATATTTTAGTTACAGCGCCATTAATGGGTCGCCATCATTTGTCATTTTTAAGAAAAATGGTGCCCTTTAATTATAATTTTCTAACTAAATGTATACATCCATTATTTAATCGATTAAAAAAACGAACCGATACTATAAGTTCGGGGTTTGGAGCCGGATTTTTAAAAATACAAAATAAAAATGTAGTATTCCCACTAAACACCATACAATTTGAAGGATATAAGTTCTTATGTCCTCATGATTATAATGCATATTTGAGGAAATTATATGGGAATTGGGAAATTTTACCTGCTCTTGATAAAATTCATACTCATGAAGTTAAATTTAAGTTTCTGGAGGATTGATGTATGGATTTTCGACATAATAGAGTATTGGCAACGATAATTGGCTTTCCATTCAAAATTATAGGTCTTATCGCTGTTTTTTTTTCAACACATAATCTTAGAGTTATATTTAAAATTATTTCGTCTGCTTATTATACAGGTTATTATTCTAAATTATTCAAGTCAGTAGGCTCTAATTCAATAATCTTAAAATTAGAGTCCTTTTTGAACCCAAAGCAAATTTCAATAGGAAGCAACACAATTATTGAAAAGGGCGCGCTACTGAGATGTTATAACACCTCTGATAATAGAATTGGAAGGATATTGATTGGTGATAATGTTAATATAGGGCTCAATTGCAATATATCATCATGCAATAGAATAGAGATTGGCAATGGTGTATTAACAGGACGTAATGTTATGATAAATGATAACAGTCATGGGGACACAAAAAGTCGAATGGATTTACAAGGTAATCCTGTAAATAGGCCAGTTATTTCAAAAGGGTCTGTTATTATTGGAGAGAATGTTTGGATTGGGGAAAATGTAGTCATTTTGTCTGGAGTCACAGTAGGAGAAAACTCCATAATTGGTGCAAATTCAGTTGTGACAAAAGATATACCTCCATTTAGTGTTGCCGGAGGTATACCCGCGAAAATAATAAAACAATATGAAACAGAAATTTAAGGTAATTCCGTTATATTTGCCTCAGTTCCATTCCATTCCAGAAAATGATGAATGGTGGGGCAACGGTTTTACAGAATGGGTAAATGTAAAGAATGCAGAACCTCTCTTTGACGGTCATAATCAACCACGAGTTCCTCTAAATTGTAATTATTATGATTTGAGCGATGTGGAAACATTGCGTTGGCAATGTAAAATAGCAAGAGAGTATGGCATATATGGTTTTGCAATGTATCATTATTGGTTTAATGGGCATAAACTATTAGAGAAACCGATGGAAATGTTACTTGCGAATCCTGATATTGATATCAACTATTGTATATCTTGGGCTAATCATGATTGGACTGATGCCTGGAAAGCCAAAGACAAAGCGCCAAGGACTCTTATTGCCCATGATTTTGATGATGAAGATGATTGGGTTGATCATTTCAACTATATGTTGAAGTTTTTTAAGGATTCAAGATATATGAAGGAAGACAACAAGCCAATTCTAATCATTTATATTCCAAATGTAATTGGCAAGCTTGATAAATTGTTGGCTACTTGGAATAGTATGGCTATAAAAGCAGGATTTGATGGACTTACATTTGTATATCAAAGTGCGGCATCTTCATACGATGATTCTTGGGATAAATCAAAATTTAAATATGGTGTGGAAATGAATCCACAATATATTAATTTGCTTACGAATACACAGAAAGAGCCTCAGCAAATTAATTTCAAATTAGTGAAGATTGTAAAAAAGATTAAGAAACTATTGGGAATCAAACGAAGTCTTGATCTCAAATCATATCGCAATAAGGAGGTTCGACGACTTGATTACGATGTATGTTGGGAGAGTATTTTAAGTCACAAGCCTGTGTCAAGAAATATGATACCGTGTGCTTTTACCGATTGGGACAATACGCCCCGACATAAAGTTAACGGCTATCTTTATGATGGAGTATCACCGGAAAAATTCAGGAACTATTTTAAACGACTTTTGCTAAAGGCTGAGACTGATTACGACACGGATATGATTTTTGTATTCGCGTGGAATGAATGGGCGGAAGGTGGTTATCTTGAACCTGACAACAAAAATGGGTTTAAATTCCTCGAAGGCATAAGGGAAGCTATGAATCAAGAATAACTTTTTGCAGAATTATTAATTCAGCTTTGAAATGTTCGGATTGTTATCGACAGAAATATTAGTGATTGTAATTCTGATTATAAGTTGGTTTTGTGTCTCTAAGAAAATAGAACCTAAGCAGATTCTTTTGGCATGTATTCCTTTTGCGATATTCCTAATAATATTAGAAACATTTAGAAATGGAGCTATAAATCCGGATTATAATTTATATTTGCAATATATATATTTCCCAAATTCTCATAGAGGAGAATTAGAAGAAAGTTTCTTTAATATAGTTTCAATTGCTCGTTTCTTTAATGGAAATCATATTACTGTATTTTTAATATATGCACTTTTAGGTATATCGATAAAACTTATTGCCATATATAAGTATTCGTATAATATGATTTATTCGATATGTGTATGGATTGCATTTTCTTTCATTCTTCATGATTTAATTCAAATCAGAGCGGCTGTTTCAGCAGGATTATTATTATTGATGATACCGGCTGTTTACAAGAAACAAATTTATTTGGCAATATTTTATTGGATTATAGCATTCTTGTTTCATTATTCGTCGATAATATTTGGTGTCTTATTCATATTAAAGAAAAATGAAATTAAATCATGGATATGGATTACAGGATACGCATTAATATTTATAATTAATGCGACTAATTATCCTATCTTCAATATTGTATTTAAAATCATTTCGCTTCTTCCGGGAACACTTGCAGATCGTATTGGCAAATCAGATCCAACACTTCTCGATGAAATGTCAAGAATGACAATGTATTCACGATATGTATTAATTCCCACAATATTTTGTTTTGCAAGTTTGTACTTTAATAAAACCGTTAAAACATTCTATCCAATCTCTACTCTATGCATAAAATTATGTTTTATAGGAATTTTCCTTTTCGGCATAGGTCTCCCCATAGTATCGGAGAGATTATATGAGATCTTACAGGTGCCTATGATATATATAGTGCCAACGTCTTTATTATGGTATCATAGAAATGCTGTATTAAAAGGTAAAATAGCAATAACAGTATTCTGTCTCTTTATGTCATGGAATTTATTGTTTAAACAAGCTGTTTTCTCATAGAATTAAACACGAACTTATAAATATGCGGGTTCTTCATTATACGGTTGGGTTGCCGCCGGAAAGGAACGGAGGGAGCATCCAGTATGCAAATGACCTTATGCGAGAGCAGGCGCGTCAAGGCCATAAGGTTTTTGCTTTGACTTGCGGCGACACTCTTATTCGGGGGAATAAGGCATCTATCAAAAATGCGAGAATTCGTGACGGCATAAAGGTGTTCAAATTGACGAATCCTCTGACCCCGACTTTGATTTACGGTTCGAGTGACCCAAATTCTCAACACAGAAAAATTGCTATTGACTGTGACAGTATCCGCGATTTCATTGAAAACAATCAAATAGAAGCAATGCATCTCCACACATTGATGGGCATTCATAAAGATGTTGTGGAATACATCAAAAGTCTCGGAGTAAAGATTATCTACACTTCTCATGACTTCCATGGAATATGTCCGCATTGCAACCTTATAAACAGCGATGGCGACATATGTGACGCTGCCAATGGGCATAATTGTGCGATTTGCAATATTAATGAACCATCGGACAGGTTTTTAAGACTTGCTAATTCCTCATTTTATCATTTCCTGAAAGGATTGTCATTATTCTCAATAATAAGCAAGCCCAAGGTGTATAAGTCAAATCACATTGAGATCGAGAACAATGTTGTGACAATCACTAAAGAAAGAGAAAATGAATATGCAAAACTACTTGATTACTATAGAGAGTATTTTGGATTAATAGATAAATTTCACTTCAACAGCACCCAGACAAAAGGGGTGTTTCAGAGCTTCCTGCCGGGAATTGACGGTAAGGTGATAAATGTAATCACAAAGGGAATCTCCGACAACAGAGAACCTATAAGTCCGGATAATATAATCAAATTCGGATTTATCGGCAGTCTCAATGGCTACAAAGGATTTCCCATGCTGAAAGAGGTGGCGCAAGAACTTTATAACGAAGGAATCAGGAATTTTAAAATTTCTGCATATCCGGGCACATTTACAGGCACAGACCCAGACCTTTCATTGATTGAATATTGCCCTCCATACAAATATTCCGACATATCGAAAGTGTTGTATGGCATGGACTGCCTGATTGTTCCGTCAAAATGGTATGAGACATTCAGTCTCGTGACATTAGAGGCATTGGGGCATGGCCGGCCTGTTATTGTGTCAGACCATGTCGGGGCCAAGGATATAGTATCAAAATATAATTCAAACTTCATCTTTTCTTCAAAAGACGAGTTAAAATCACTTCTAAGAAAAACTCTTTCAAACAGTGAAAACCTTATAGGATTCTCTCAGAAAATCATGAATATGCCTTGGATATATTCAATAAAACATCACACAAAAGAAATCATAAAATATTACAATGAATGAAAAACATTGATATTTCTGTTTGCGTTTTAACATAAATGTTATTATCTTTGTAATTCAATCAATAAAGGAGGAATTTATGGTACAGTCCAATCGGAATATTCGGATGTCGCGTGATGAGGTAGTTCATTTCCATAAAGAAATGGAGCGAAGAATGCGTGGAGATTTCACCGTCGCTGAGAATAAACGTATGACTGCGAGAAGAGAGGTATATAAAGTGATAATGGAAAGAAATGGTGGCCGCAACCCGCTTTTCTGCGAATGATATCGACTTTTCGCCATTAACAGAAAGCGATTATAAGGCAATTTCGTCTTTCTCTTGTGGTGAGGAAATGCTTGACAAGTTTTTCCTCACAGAGATGGCTCTTTGTGCCAAATATCACTATTTACTTCCGTATAAATGCACCCTTATTCCAACCGGAGAGATTGTTGCCATATTCACGCTTGCCAATGATGTGGTGCTGCTTGAATATGAAGATATAATTGATTTCCTGAACTATAATCATGAATATTCTGACATCTTTCCGCGGCAAACTTCTTATCCTGCTATAAATATCGGCCATCTTGCAGTGAGAAAAGATTTACAATCAAAAGGAATTGGTTCGTTGATTGTGAATTTTATAGCTGCTACATTTTCTAATCAAAGCATTGCAGGGTGCCAGTTTATTACAGTGGATGCCTTGAATAATCCTCGCACACTTGATTTCTATCAACTTAAACTTGGCTTTGAATTCCTTACATTAAGCGATATGAACAAGGAGAGCCGAAGAATGTACCTTGACATATTTACACAATTGTAAATTCGAGCATCAGTATCCAAGTGTTGATTGACTTGATTTAAGTTTAATATCAGTAAGCGTCCAAGTTCGAAATAGACCAAAAGTATTACCTTCGCGACAGTTTAATCAAAACCAATGATTATGTACAGCAGCGAAGATTTTGAGAACTTTTATGTCCGCTATAAAGCGGAAGCTCT
>Ga0209064_1003132_pt1 | contig 15477 bp, 13 predicted proteins | sample Inofromicrocosms_FD_187498 | JGI IMG/M metagenome (GOLD analysis project Ga0209064, IMG submission 187498) | Mouse cecum microbial communities from Vienna, Austria - Inoculum for glucosamine and mucus D2O microcosms (SPAdes) (version 2) | ecosystem: Host-associated > Mammals > Digestive system >... | reverse complement strand
GGCAGTTGCTTTTGGGTGGAATTTCCGCCGCCCGAAGAGGAGAAAGAGGAGCTTCCGATGGAGCGAAAAAAAGAAAGAAAAAAGGAGAGGGCAAAGCATGAATAAAACGGTTAGCGCAATTTTGTTTGCAATGCCCTTGGCGTTTTGTACGGGGTGCGGAGAAGAAGTTTCGGCGTCGTCAACGGAAAACGCCTTTCTACGCGGTGCGGACGGGGTGGGCGCCGTTCTTGCGGTCGCATACGACACCGTTCACGTGGAGCGGGAATCTATCACCTTCGATTTGCGAACGGAAGAGGAAGGGAACTACGGATCTGCCGTGGCGGAATACGAGCTTGCGAACAGAGGGCAAGAGGACGTTGACCTCACCATGCTGTTGCCTTTCGGGCGTGCGCCGGAGTACGGCAGAAGAGCGGACGCATATACCGTTACCGTAAACGGGGAGGAGGTCGGCTGCCGGCTTCGCCACAGCTTTGCGGGCTCCGAGGAGTTTTCTTTAAACGACGTGAAACGGTTGAGCGACGATATGCGCGCCGATGCCTTTTATGCGCCCGAGCTTCCCGTAACGGAGTACGTCTTTCAAATCGAGATTCCGGAAGAGGGGAATATCGGCGGATTCGAGGTTCTCTATCACTGCAATCCCAATAAAACGCAGATCGCCTTTTCCGCCCCCGTCCGTACGGGAGTAAAAAACGGTTGGGCGAAGGCATACATTCCCTTGCCTGCGGGGACGCACACGCTGAGCATGTACGCTTTCGGCGAACCGCTCGGGAAACACCTTGTCGACTTGTACCAAGAAGGCAAGGGAATGGCGGGAAGGACGGAGTGTATTTCCGAAACGGAAAACGGCTATTCTTTCGTCGAGTTCGCGATGCGCGATTATACGGCAAACGAAATCTGCGCAACCGATTACTATAACGCCTATTTGGACATGCTGAACGCCTGCGCGGGGGACTACGCGATGAGCGCGTCGCCCACGTTGTTCGGGCGGGAGAGCTGTATGGCTTGGTACGAATACAGCATAACCGTGCCTGCGGGCGGAACGGTAAAAAACGTGATCACGACTCCGCTCTATCCGAGCGTGAGCAGTAAAAACGGGGGTTATCGCTACGATTACGAATATCAGATTTCCCTATTGCATTGCTTCGGGGAGTGCGAACGGCTCGACATCAACATTTTGACCGAAGATAAACTGACTTCGCCCTCCTTTCCGTTCGAAAAGACGGAGAACGGATACAGCTATACCTGCGATTTCCTGCCTCAGGGCGAGCTTGCGTTCGTGGTGACGGATTTCGATCCCCCTGCGGAGTACAAGGCTTACGGGGAGATCACGCCCGCGCTGACGACGGGGCTTGTGATGCTCGGGGTCGTGGCGGTCGGCGCGGCTGCCGTCATTACGATCGGAATTGTGCGTTATAAGCGCGGTCAACGGGAGAAGTTACCGCAGAACGGGCGCACGGAAGAGGGGAAAGTGGATTTGGGCGACGGGGATAATTAATAAGTTTCGAGTAAAAATAGGAGAGAAGAGGGAATATGAAAACGAGAAAGGGATTGCCCGTCCTCTTGGCGGGGGCTGTCCTTCCGATCGTCGTAAAGGTTCGGCGGAAACGGGTAAAAGCCCTGCAAAAGCGGATGGAACAGGAAGCCGATAAAACGGCAAACAATCGGAAAGAGAATGGAAAAAAAGGAGAATAGGAAAAAGAATGTTGGAGCTTAGGAACGTTACTTATGAGGCGGACGACGCGAGCAAAGAAATTTTGCGGGGCGTTTCGCTTTGCATAGACGACAGGCTCGTGGCGATCACGGGCCCGAACGGGAGCGGAAAGAGCACGCTTGCAAAAATTATTGCGGGCATACTCACCCCTTCGGGCGGACAGATTTTGCTCGACGGCGAGGATATCACCTCGCTTTCCGTTACCGAGCGCGCGAAGCGGGGCGTTTCGTTCGCCTTTCAGCAACCCGTGCGCTTTAAGGGAATTACCGTGAAAGACCTCATTTCCCTTGCGACGGGAAAGACGGCTACCGTTTCGGAGGCGTGCAACTATCTTGCGGAGGTGGGGCTTTGCGCCCGCGACTATATCGATCGCGAGGTGGACGCGTCGCTTTCGGGCGGGGAGTTGAAGCGTATCGAAATCGCAACCGTGCTCGCGCGCGGGACAAAGCTTTCGGTGTTCGACGAGCCCGAAGCGGGCATCGATTTATGGAGCTTTCAAAGCCTGATCGGGGTGTTTGAAAAACTGCGCGAACGCACGAAGGGGAGCATCGTCGTCATTTCCCACCAAGAGCGGATCTTGAATATTGCAAGCAAGATTGTTCTTATTAAAGACGGTAAAGTGGAAAAACAGGGAACGCGCGATGAAATTTTACCCACGCTGTTGGGGACGAAGGCGTGCAGGGCGCTTGCGGGGGAGTGAACGGTATGGACGAATTGGAAAAAATGCTGTTGTTGCAGATTGCAGATCTTCATAAGGTGCCGGACGGGGCTTACAATATCCGCAAGAACGGAGAGGGCGACGGGCGTCGGTGTACGGAGCATATTCAAATCGAAACGAAAACGGACGGAAAGCAGGGAATCGACGTCAAAATCGCGCCGAATACGGTCAACGAGAGCGTGCATATTCCCGTGGTGATCACGAAATCCGACTATAAAGAGCTTGTGTATAACGACTTTTACGTGGGAGAAAACGCCGACGTACTCATCATCGCAGGTTGCGGAATCCACAACTGCGGTACGGAAACGGCGGAGCATAGCGGGGTGCATACTTTCCATTTGGGCAAGGGCGCTAAGGTGCGTTACGTGGAAAAGCACTACGGGAGCGGGGACGGGAACGGCGCGAACGTGATGAATCCGCAAACGGTGATTTTCTTGGGCGAAGACGCCCGCCTCGAAATGGAAACGACACAAATTAAGGGCATCGATTCCACCGTGCGCACCACGGAGGCGACCTTGGAAAAGGGCGCGAGCCTCGTCATTCGCGAGAAGCTCTATACGCATGGAAATCAGCTTGCCAAAACGGATTTCACCGTGCATTTGAACGGCGAAAATTCGGGCGCGGACGTGGTTTCGCGTTCGGTGGCGGCGGGGGAAAGCAGGCAGGAATTTGTTTCCCGCATCAACGGCAACGCGCCCTGCCACGGGCATACCGAATGCGACGCGATCATCATGGAAAACGCCAAGGTGACGGCTGTCCCCGAACTGACGGCGGGTTGCGTGGACGCGGAGCTCATTCACGAGGCGGCGATCGGGAAAATCGCGGGCGAACAGCTCACCAAGCTCATGACGCTCGGGCTCACCGAACAGGAAGCCGAAGAACAGATCATAAAAGGATTTTTGAGTTGATTCTCTTTCCTTCGCTTTTCCTCGGGGGAGGAGAAGGCGGTTCACGCATATCCCAGCGCGCGGATAAAGACGGAGGAAATCAGAAGCAAACTGCCCGTTACGAGATAGTACACGGGAAAAAAGGCAAACAAACTCATGATCAAAAGCAACAGTCCGCTCACGAAAAAGGGGCGGGCGTTCTTTTTGGAAAACGCTCTGCGAAGCCGTTTTTTTGCCGTCATGCGGGGGATCTCTCCGCAGATCATGGGGGAAGGAAGGGTGTCCGTTTGCTTGAATAGGGTGTAAACGTCCGTACCTTTTACGCTCTTTTTTCCAAAAGAGGAGAGCAGAGCTTCCGCTTCGGGCGTGAGCGAATTACAGGCGAGCGTAAAGGGCGCGCCGCCGTATTCTCGTATGAGCCGTGCAACGGCGTCCGCGCTGACGGGTTGCATGGTGAAGAGGGGGACGACGCGCGCGCCGTCCACTTGCAAACCGTCGCCCTCGCAGTGTGCCTCCCGTCCGTCGGCGGTGTAGGCGGAGAGCAGGGCGGCGCGAACCCGCTCGTCCTTTTCGAGGGTAAAGTGGAGCATGAGCGCGTCGCGCTCCTCCCGTTCGCTCTTACCCAGCGCTTTTTTGCGGCGTTTGGAGGAGAGCAGTAAAAACACGCCTCCGCCCACGGCGAGGGCGAGAAGCAGGGACACCGAAAAGCAGATCCCTGCGGGCAGGCGGAAATAACGCAGAAGCCCGAGGGTCAGAAACCAGCAGGCGACGCTGTAAAAGAGAACGTCGAGAAGCAGAGGGAAATCGATTTTTTTCATAATAAGTCCTTTACCCGCAGGAACGCGAACGGTTATCTGCAAATACTTGACCTAATTATTGTCCAATAAGCTCCCGATTAGACTTGCAAATGAAAAAAAAATATTGTATAATGGTAGAGAATATGCGGATCGGATTATTCGGAGGGTCGTTCGACCCCGTACACAAAGAACACGTAAAGCTTGCCAAGAATGCGGTTTCCGCTTTGGGGTTAGACAGGCTGTATATTTTGCCCTCCTTCGTCGCCCCGCACAAGTTGCAGGGGAGCAATGCGGACGGTCGTTCGCGGGCGGAGCTTTGCAAAATTGCATTTCAAGGCATTGCGGAGGCGGTCGTTGACGAGTTTGAGCTCAAACGCGGAGAAACGAGTTACAGCTATATTACCTGCGCGCATTTCCGCGAGCGTTTTCCCGAAGCGGAAATCTTTTTTTTGGTGGGCGCGGATATGCTGGAAAACTTCCCTCAGTGGCGTCGTCCCGAAGAGATTGTGAGTAGCGTAACGCTTGCCGCCTGCGGACGTGCGGAGGGAGATGTCCGCGCCTACGCACGGCGGGTGGAAGCCCTCTACGGGGAAGCTCCCGTTCTCGTACCTTTTACGGGGGAGGACATTTCGTCTACCCGTATTCGGGTGGAGCTTGCGTTCGGGAAAGCGCCTGCGGGGCTTGACGGGGCGGTGCTTGCCCGTATTCGGGGAAAGGGACTTTATACCCATCCTGCCATCGCGCCCGCGCTGGCTCTTGAAAAGGAGGAGCGAAGGGAGCACAGCTTCCGCACCGCGCTCACGGCGGTAAAATACGCGAAGCGGGAGGGGATATCCGAAGCGCGCGCGATTCTGGCCTGCGCCCTGCACGACTGCGGAAAATACGTGTCGCTCTCTTCGCCCTTGCTCGCGGGCTTTACGCCCCCCGAGGGTGTTCCCGCACCCGTATTGCACCAATACACGGGGGCGTACATTGCCGAGCACGCGTTCGGGATCGAGGACGGGGAAGTGCTCGACGCCATTCGTTATCACACGAGCGGGAAGGAAGGTATGAGCGCGCTCGGAAAGCTTGTTTTGGTTGCCGATATGGTGGAGGACGGGCGCGATTTTCCCTGCGTAGGCGAGCTTCGCTCCGCTTTGGATAGCAGTCTTGACGAAGGGCTGGTTGCCTGTCTTGCGCGCCAAATCGAATTTTTACGCGAGCGGGAAATTCCCGTCTACCCCCTTTCGGAGCGGGCGTTAACATGGGCAAAAGGGCTTTTAAACTGAAAGAATTGCCCCCAAACGGCAGTTAAAAGAGTACTATGCGTGACATAATCGGGTACTATATCGCTAAAATTAAGAAAAAGAGGATAAATGAGTATGGAATCGTTGGAACTTGCAAAAGAATGTTGTAAGGCGCTTTCGGAGAAAAAGGCGCAGGACATCGTTATCGTAGACGTGCGAGAGCAGACCATCGTGTGCAGTTATTTTGTAATTGCAAGCGGGCGGAGCACCACGCAGGTGCATGCGCTCGGCGACGCCGTGGAGGAAAAACTCAAAAAGAGTTGTTCGATCGCACCGCTTCGCGGAGAGGGATTCCGCGAGGGGCGCTGGGGCGTTCTCGATTACGGCGACGTGGTTGTTCACGTGTTCAACGAGGAATCCCGTCTGTTCTATTATTTGGAACGGCTTTGGGATTCGGGCAGGAACGTGACCAAATACGAGGATTGACGGCGTAAAGCAGCGTGCCGTGCGGCCGTTTCCGAAAACCGTTAGACAAGGAGGCATGAGATGAAGAGCATAAAAAAATGCGTCGCGATTTGCGCGGCGGTTGCGGGTTGCGTGCTTGCGGGTTGCGAAGGACACGGGCTTCAAATCGACGGCGGTAAATACCGCTATGACGATTCTTCGCGCTATCTTGCGGGAAGCAATTCTTTCGAGGCGGGCGCGGTGCGCGGGATCTCCGTGGACTGGATCGCGGGCGACGTTATCCTGCGCGAGGGCGAAGGGGACAGAATCGTTTTCACCGAAACGACGGAGGAAACGGACGAAGCCTATATGTTGCATTATTACCTCAAAGGGAGCGAGCTGAAAATCGAATTTCAAGCTTCGGATACCGAGGTAAGGGAGAATTTTTCCAAAGATCTCGTGATCGAATATCCTGCGGGACACGGCTTTTCCGAAGTGGAAATCGACACGGCGTCCGCAAACGTTACAGTCAGCGGGCTTACGGCAACCGAGCTGAGCGTGGATACCGCTTCGGGCCGCGTGTCGCTCGGCTGTAAGTCGGTAAACGACGTAAGCGCGGATACCGCTTCGGGCGATATCGAGATTTACGGCGCTTTTTCCAAAGCGGAGTGCGATACGGCGAGCGGCGGCGTCAAGCTTGTTTTTTCGCAGGGGGTCGGTTTCCGCGTGAAATTTGAAAGCGCGAGCGGGAAGGTGAATAACTCCACTGCGGCGACTTATCAAAACAGGGCGTACGTTTTCGGTAACGGGCAAGTGCTCGCGGAGGTAGACACCGCGAGCGGAAACCTTGTATTGGAGCAGGAATCGGAAGATTCCTCACTGCGTTGAGAATAACGGGCCGAATTTCAATTTACTCATGAAAATCGATGCGCTTGGGAGCGGTGTATTCCGTTTTCTTGCGCTTTGTTTTTTTCTCTACCAAAAAATAGACGGGCTCCGGCTTTTTCTCTTCCTTGGGCGGAGGAGAGGGCGGGAGCTTTTTGCCTACGCGATACCCGATGGACGCCAACTTTATCCCGTGTACAAGCAATACGCAGAGGACGAAAAGAAGCGCGGAATAGAGCGCGCCCAGCCCCTGTACGGAAAGAAGGATCATGCGAAAATGATAGCATATATTTACCGTCATAATTTGGCGGATATGGGAATATTTTCCGTTTTTCGGGGGAAAACTTTTGATATGGATACGACAGTTTTGACGGCTTCCGACGCCGCCGAGTATGAAGAATTCAAGCGCAGCCGCAGGGAAGCGGAGATCGCCGTTACGGTGCGTAGGCTCATCGTTGACGCTTCCCGAAGAGAAACGGACAAACGGGTGCTCAAAACCGCGTGCGAGAGGGCGAAGCGGATCGGGGCGAGCGGACTGCTCGTTTCTCCCGTCAACGTGGCGCCCGCCCGCCGTTTACTTGCGGGAAGCAACGTGCATATCATCTGCCTTGTGGGCGGAACGGGGGAAAGTCTTCCCGTTTTGAAGAGAGCGGAGGCGAAGAAGGCGCGCAGTCAGGGTGCGGCGGAAATCAGGCTTGTGCCCGCCTATTCCGCCTTAGCGGGCGGGAATCTCGCCTATCTAAAAAAGGAAGTTAAAAAGGTGCGCAAGGCGGTGAAGAAGTGCGCCGTGACCCTTTCCCTCGAAGACGGTTCGCTCGGCGGGGACGACGTTGCGCTCGGCGTGAAAGCTGCGCGCGAGGGCGGAGCGCACGGCGTTTGCGTGCGGGGAGAGCTCTCTCTCGTCGCCCGTGCGGTCGAGGCGGGCGCGGATAAACTCAGAGTGGACGCGTCGAACGTGGAAAACGCGGGTCAGCTCCGCGCCATGCTCCGCGCAGGGGCGCTGCGCGCTACGACCGTTACGCCCGACCGCGTCGTAAAAGAGCTGTACGATTCGCTCCGTCCCGCTCCGTCCAAGCCCGTTTCCGCCGTGCCCGAACGCTGAAAATCAGCCCAAAAAGCGCTTGGTTTGCAAGAAAGTTTTTTTCTCGGCGGGAAAATCCCGAAATGCGCATAAAAACGCTTTGAATTTTTGGAAAAATATTGTAAAATAGAGTACGGTGGCTTCCGCATACGGAAGCCGAAGCGGAGTATTCAGCGTTATGGGATTGATCAAATATTTAAAGAGCGGCGACAGCCGCAGAAGCCTTAAAAAGCTCAATAAAACGGCTACCAAGGTGGAGTCGCTTTCCCCGATCTACGAAAAGATGAGCGACAGCGAGTTGCAGGGGCAGACCTTAATCTTTAAGGAACGGCTCAAAAATGGCGAAACCCTCGAAGATATTTTGCCCGAGGCGTTCGCGGCTTTGAGAGAAGCGAGCGCGCGCGTGCTCAAAATGCGTCACTTCCACGTGCAGATCGTGGGCGGTATCTGCCTTTTCCAAGGGCGTATCGCCGAAATGAAAACGGGTGAAGGAAAAACGCTCGTCGCGACCCTGCCCGCATATCTCGAAGCGCTTTCGGGGCGGGGCGTTCACATCGTAACCGTAAACGATTACCTTGCCCGCCGCGACGCGGAATGGATGGGAAAAGTCCACCGCTTCATGGGGCTCACCGTGGGCGTGGTCGTTCCCGGCATGGACGACGAAGAAAAACGCAAGGCGTACGCTTGCGATATTACCTACGGAACGAACAACGAGTTCGGTTTCGATTATTTGCGCGACAACCTCAAATCCGATTTGAAGAGCATGGTTCAGCGCGAGCTCAATTTTGCGATCGTCGACGAAGTGGACTCCATTTTGGTTGACGAGGCAAGAACGCCTCTCATCATTTCGGGTAAGGGCGAGCAGTCTTCCTCCCTGTACGAACAGGTGGACAGGTTCGTGCGCACTCTCGAAGGGGGCTTCGACGACGATTTGAAGGAAGCGGAGGAAGAAAGCCGCAAAAAGAGGAAGGACAAGGTTTCGGGCGCGGCGAAGGTCGCAATGGCGGAGGAGCTCAACTGGGACTACGTCATCGAGCGCAAGGATAAACAGGTTCAGCTCACCGAGTTCGGCGCGGAGAAGGCGGAAAAATACTTCGGCGTGGAGAACATCGCCGACGTTGCGCACTCCGCCCTCAACCACCATATTCAACAGGCGCTTAAAGCCCACAAGCTGTTCCACCTCAACGAGCAATACATTATCAACGAAGGCGAGATCGTCATCGTCGACGAGTTTACGGGGCGTTTGATGATCGGACGCCGTTATTCGGACGGCTTGCATCAGGCGATCGAAGCCAAAGAGGGCGTGAAGATCCGCGAGGAAAACAAGACCTACGCAACGATCACCTTCCAAAACTATTTCCGTCTTTACAAAAAGCTTTCGGGCATGACGGGTACCGCCAAGACGGAGGAAGGGGAATTCCGCACCATTTACTCTTTGGACGTGATCGAAATTCCCACCAACAAGCCCGTACAGCGCGTGGATATGCACGACCGCATTTTCGCTTCCGTGGAGGGCAAGAAAAAGGCGATCGTACGCGAGATCGTGGAACGGCACGAGAAGGGACAGCCCATTTTGGTGGGTACGGTTTCGGTAGACAAGTCGGAGGAAATCTCCCGCTTGCTCATTCGCAACGGCGTACAGCATAATATTTTGAACGCGAAAAACCACGCGCGCGAGGCGGAAATCGTCGCGCAGGCGGGACGGTTCGGCGCAGTGACCATCGCTACCAACATGGCGGGGCGCGGTACCGATATTCTGCTCGGCGGAAATCCCGAATATCTTGCCAAAAAGAGAATGCGCGAGGAGGGCGTTTCGCACGAGGACATCGAGCTCATAACGGGCTTCGGCGAACTTGACGAGGAGAAGCAAAAGCTCAAAGCGCGCTACGAGAGCCTGCTTGCCTCCTACAAGGAAAAGACGGACCAAGAAAAGGAAAAGGTGATTGAAGCGGGCGGGCTTTGCATTATCGGTACCGAGCGGCATGAATCCCGCCGTATCGACAACCAGCTCCGCGGACGTTCCGGCCGTCAGGGCGACAAGGGCACTTCCATTTTCTTCCTTTCCTTAGACGACGACTTGATGGTGCGTTTCGGCGGAGATCGAATGATGCACATGAAGAAAATGTACACCATGGCGAAAATGGATGACGACGAAAGCCTCGAATCCAAGCTTCTTTCACGCCTCATCGAGTATGCGCAGAAGCAGATCGAAGGCAGGAACTTCGGTATCCGTAAAAACGTGCTTCAATACGACGACGTTATGAACAAACAGCGTATGATCATGTACGCGGAGCGCATGAAGGTCATTCGCGGTGAAAACGTACACGATCAGATTCTTAAATATATTCCCGATTACGTGAAAAAGGTTGTCGGGGAAGCTGTGAATACCGACGATATGCCCGAAAAGTGGAGCGAGGACGACTTGAACGCGGCGATCGAGCAGTACCTTATTCCCGAAGGCACGAACTATATCACGCGCGAGAAGCTTGAAAAATGGGATTACGACGTTGCGATCCAAAAAATTTCCGACAAGACCGTTCAGTGCTATGAGGAGAAAATCGCGACGATCCGCGACGAGCTCCATCTCGATTTTTCGGAAATGGAGCGCAGAATGCTCCTGCGCGTAGTGGACTCCAACTGGATCGATCATATCGACGCAATGGATCAGCTTCGTAAGGGCATCGGACTTCGCGCCGTAGGGCAGAGCGATCCCGTGATCGCCTACAAGCAGGAAGGTTTCGCCATGTTCGACGAAATGGTGGAGCGCATTCAAGAGCGCACCGTCCGCTTCCTGTTAAAGTGCGTGGTGCGCGCGGAAGCAAGACCCGTGCAGCGTATTTTCCCGAAAGGGCCTGCGCATCAACCTGCCGGAAAGTCCGCGGAGAAATCCGCCGAACAGCAGTCCGCGCCTGCGGAAAACGCCAAGCAACCTGCGGAAAAGCCTGCCGAAACTTTGCAAACGGATATGGCGATGCCCAAAGAGGTGAACGTAGACGCGTTGCAGACGAGCGGGGATACCAAGTTTAATCCCGCCACGGTGAAGAAGGGAAAGAAACCGGGCCCGAACGATCTTTGCCCCTGCGGGAGCGGATTGAAATACAAAAAGTGCTGCGGGAAACCGTAAAATAGTCCCGCAAAAAGACGTAGGTATTTTGCGGGTATGAAAGAAGCGAGGGTAGCGCAATGCGCGTTACCCCGCATTTTTGTAAAAATCGAAATTGATAGCAGATTCCCGCCTGACGGGACGGGGAAAGCGGGGAACGGTTAGGAAAATATATGTTTAAAGCAGACGATTACAGATTGAAAATAAAAGACCTCGGGGAAACGCTCGGGGAAGCCAAATATGCGCTCGATATCGAACATATCGCGGCGCGGCTCAAAGAGCTTCGCGAGGAGCAGGAAAAGCCCGAGGTGTGGCAGGATTTGGAGCGTTCCGCAAAAATCGGGCGGGAGATCTCTTCCATAGAAAGCAAGATCGCCTCCTACGAGAAGGGAAAAAAGGCGCTTGACGACGCGAACGAGATCGTCGATCTCATCGAGGAAACGGAGGAAGAGGAGCTTGTTCCCGAGCTCGATAAAATGATGGCGCGTGCGGAGAAGGATATCGAGGAAATGCGCATTCGCGCTCTTCTTCGCGGAAAGTACGATTCCTCAAACGCTCTGCTTGCGCTGCACGCGGGCGCGGGGGGTACGGAGGCGTGCGATTGGTGCGCCATGCTCTACCGTATGTACTGCCGTTATGCCGAAACGAACGGGTTCAAAGTGACGGAGATCGATCGCCTTCCCGGCGACAGCGCGGGGCTCAAATCGGTCGATTTTAAAGTGGAAGGGGAAAACGCCTACGGATACTTGAAGGCGGAGATCGGCGTTCACCGTTTGGTGCGCATTTCGCCCTTCGACGCCAACAAACGCCGTCAAACATCATTTGCTTCGCTCGAAGTGATGCCCGAAGTGGAGGACGACGGGGAAATCGAGATCAAGGACGAAGATATCCGTATCGACGTCTACCGTTCTTCGGGCGCGGGCGGACAAAAGGTTAACAAGACGGAAACGGCGATCCGTATTACACACTTCCCGACGGGGATCGTGGTGACTTGCCAAAACGAGCGCAGTCAGCTCCAAAACAAGGAAATGGCGTTTAAATATCTGCGTTCCAAGCTTTTGGAAAAGCAAATCGAACAGCGCATGGCGGACGAGGCGGCGCTCAAAGGCGAAACGAAAAAAATCGAGTGGGGTTCGCAGATCCGTTCCTACGTGTTCTGCCCCTATACCTTGGTGAAAGACCACCGCACGGGTTTCGAAATGGGCGACGTGCAGGCGGTCATGGACGGCGACATTCAGGGATTTATCATCGACTATTTGAAGAAATCGTAATGAATACGTTAAAAGATAATCCGATCATATTGGGAATCGAATCGTCTTGCGATGAAACGGCTGCCGCCGTCATTCGCGGGCGAAAGCTGTTGTCCGACGAAATTTTATCGTCCGCGCCCCAACAGGCTGTATTCGGCGGGGTAGTGCCGGAAATCGCTTCTCGCGCTCATACCGACGCCGTTGACGAGGCGGTGAGGCGGGCGATCGCAAACGCGGGGATCGACAAACACGAAATCGACGCGGTGGCGGTCACGTACGGAGCGGGGCTTTTGGGCGCGCTTCTCGTGGGGCTGTCCTTTGCCAAGGGCTTTGCCTACGGGCTGAATATTCCGCTCGTCGGGGTCGATCATATCCGCGGACATCTTGCGGCGAGCTATTTGGAGGACGAAGCGCTGAAACCGCCCTTTATCACCCTGCTTGCGAGCGGGGGGCACACGGCGGTCATTCACGTAAAGACGGAAACGGAGAGCGAGGTGCTCGGCTCTACGCGGGACGACGCGGCGGGCGAGGCCTTCGACAAGGTTGCGCGCGTGCTCTCTCTGCCGTACCCCGGCGGGCCGCACGTGGAGCGGTTGGCGCGGGAGGGAAAGCCGACTGTGGCGCTTCCCAAAATGCTGAAAGGACAGGGCGGGTACGATTTTTCGTACAGCGGGCTCAAAACGGCGGTCATCAATTACGTGCATAATTCCGAGCAACGGGGCGAAGCTTGGAGCCGTGCGGACTTGGCTTGTTCTTTCCAGCACGCCGCGCTCGATATTCTCGTGCAAAAAACGGTGGAAGCCGCTTTGGAACGGGGCGTGCATACGGTGACGGCGGGAGGCGGAGTGATCGCAAACGGGTTTTTGCGCGACGCGCTTGCGGCGGCGTGCAAAGAGCACGGCTTAAAGCTCGTCCTGCCCGAAAAACGTCACTGCACCGACAACGCGGCGATGATTGCGGCGGAAGGGCTCATTCGGTATAAAGCGGGGCTTTTTTCTCCGCTCACGCTCAATGCGGCGGCGAGTATCCCGCTGAGATAGGTTCTAAGTTCACGAATTTTTCGGCACGAAAAATTCCGTGAGCTATTAACCGTAACAAAAAAACGGAGAGGAATCTCCGTTTTTTTATATGGACTTCGTTTTGGGAATTCTTACGCTCCGTGGCGCTAAGAATGACGGTAGAAGGTCGTCGGGGCAGAATGAGGCGGACGTTACGGCATTTGGACGAGGGCGGAGGAGGGAACGGTGTAGGGCGTTCCGAAACGGGTTTCTCCGTCCCGCACGAAGCGGAAGTTGATTTCCGCGCCCGCGCGCACCTTTAATAAAAGATCGGATACGTTGAAGTTGCGCAGAAGCTCGTATTCCGTTCCGTCGATGCAGAATGCGATAAGCGTATCGTCTGCTTGTATGCCGATTGTTTCGGCAATCGAGCTTTCGGCAACGCTTACGACCGTGACGTCCTCGCGGATATCTCCGCGTCCCGCCGCCTCGTTGTAGACGTATTTCATGTTTTTTGCCTGCACCGTGACGCCGAGGGTGATTTTATATGCCCCTGAGGTCGCGTCGTTTCCGTCGCGGTCGTAATAGATGATATTGTCCGCCACGCCCACGGCGATTTCGACGGGGATCGCGTAGTTGATATTTTGATCTTCCTGATTGCCCGCGTTGGTGATGCCGATGAGCTCGCCCTTTTCGTTAAAGAGCCCGCCGCCCGAATTCCCGCTGTACAGCGAAGTGTCGATGCGGAGCGATCTGTAATAGCGTCCCGTGCCGTCGATTTGAAGGGCTATATTCTCGTTGTCTACGCTGACGATGCCTTTGGTTACGCTGATACCTTCGCCTTCGGGGTTGCCGATCGCGATCGCAGTTTCGCCCACGCAGTACCCGCTTGCGGGCTTTACGGCATGGAAATCCGAATTGATCGCGGCAACGTCGCTCGTTTTTGCCTTTAACACCGCAATGTCCGCGCTGATAGAACCGCCCACGTAGGTGCATGGAATACCGTACTCGCCGAAGTCGTACAGGGCATAGCCGTACGTTTCGTCCGTCTGCTTGGTCTGCACGGGGTCGGCTTCGCTTCCGTAGAGGTAGCAATAGATATCCTTGGGGAAATAACCGCCGTTGGCTTCCGCGTCGGCGCTCTTATCGTAAATCACATGATAGTTGGTTAAAATATAGGTGTCGTTTCCCTCGATCTTGTAGATGACGGCGGAGCCCGCATGGTGCGAAAGTCCGTAGCTCTTCGCTTCCGACCAACCGCCGATTCCCGGACGAATCACGGAAGAGGATTCCACGAACGTGGTATGGACTTTCATGGAGGATTGCAGGCATCTTGCGACCGTAGAGGTGTTCGAAGAGGAAACCGAGAGGTACTGCTCCAAGAAGTCGGCGTAAGAGGTTTCTCCGTATATCTCTTGATATTTTTCGAAAATATCGTCGATGGAAACAAGTCCGTCCTCGCCGTCCGAGCCGTTTTTCCCGTTGGCGACAGTGATGGTTTCCGTTCTGCCGTCCGAATAGGTAACGGTATAGTTCGTGCCCGCTTCCGTGGTTTGGGCAGGCAGGATAGACGTTACGTAGGCTTGCTTTCCGCAGCCCGCGAGCAGTGCGCAGGACAGCGAAAGTACAGCCGCGGCGCTTGCAACGAGTTTGATTTTTTTCATATCGGCTCCTATTGGTATTATGATGAAAAGTATAACGTAATTATCCCGCATTCGGGTAGAACGTATATTATAGTATGGTGAAGATTGGGTGAAAAAAAACGGCGTACGCCGTTTTTTCTTTTGCTATGCGTTGATGTTTTTCTGCCGTTCGTTTTCGTAGGGTACGTTGTAGAGCACGTTTTCGTCGAGCGCGAAAAGGGGCGCGCCGTCCTCGCCGAAGGCAATTTTTAACACGTGCGCGTGGCGGTTGTGATCGTTGAGCGGATCGCCGTGGATTTTCTCATAGTCGCGGAAGTGCAGAATGCAGAGGGGTTCGTTCTCGTCGCCCCGCACGAAGCAGTTGTGCCCCGGTCCGTAAACCCGCTTGCTCTCGTCCGTTTTCAGCACGGGATAGCGATCCTTACTCCAAGAACGGGGATCGAGCAGATCGGCGTCCTCGTCGGCGCGTAAAAGCCCCATGCAATAGCACGCGCCCGTGGCGGAAGCGGAAAAGGTGCAGTAAATTTTGCCCGCGTTCTTCATGACGGCAGGACCTTCGTTTACCCAAAATCCGCCGTCGCGTTCCCAATCGTAGTCGGGCGTGGTGAGCTGTACGAGCACCGTCTTTAATTGGGTGGGGGAAGCGAGCTCGGCGATATAGAGGTTGGAAACGGGTTTTTCCGAACCCTCCGTGCCGAATTTCTGCGCCCAAATCGCAAACCACTTTCCGCGGT